>Ga0115545_1000407_pt1 | contig 23441 bp, 44 predicted proteins | sample COGITO_mtgs_1003_FD_87188 | JGI IMG/M metagenome (GOLD analysis project Ga0115545, IMG submission 87188) | Pelagic marine microbial communities from North Sea - COGITO_mtgs_100330 | ecosystem: Environmental > Aquatic > Marine > Epipelagic | place: Germany:Helgoland, sampling site Kabeltonne...
CATCTGCGTGGTCGACGTACCGACGACCTTGGTGAAAATCTGGGTATAGTTGCCCAGACGGGTCGTTGCCGGCCGATTTTCGTTCGACAGGTCATCGCCCTGAATCGCCTTGTTGTTGGCGTTCGCGGAGACGAGGCTGTCGGTCTGCCATTCGTGATAGACCGCCGTCGCGTTTGACGTGCCGATCGAGGTAACGAACGGCGTTTCGGTCGGCGAAATGTTCGAGATGATGTCATCCAGGTCTTCCCGATTGCCCACGCGGGTCATCGTCTGGACGGTGTTGGAAGGTACTGCCATGTCAAAGTTCCATCAAAGGGAGGGGTGCCGTCTCACGACGGGAAAGCCCTGTTTGGTTGTGCCTACATCCGGCCAATCGCGCTCGCTGCGTCATCGAGCGAGCCAGTTGACCGAAGCTGCTGCGTAGCTTGACGGAAACCGCGCCGATCCCCCGTCTGAGGTGCGGCGTTAGGCTTCGTCGTTGTCGTTTTCCTGCCGTCGCGAACGCGCTTCATCTGTTTGGCCATAGCGGCATCGTATTTCTCCGACTTCGCCTTCCAATCGTGGATGTTGCGAAGGGCTTGCAGTTCAGCCGCCGTAGCACGATTGACCCCGTTCATATCGAGGCCCAGCACTTTTGCCGTCTCGATAGCCTTCTCAAAAAAGGCGTTGCGGGTTTCTTCGTTCTGAACTTCGGGGATTGCCATCAGTGCGCGATCACGGTCGGCGACTTCCGCCTGCGTCATCTCGCTTTCGGCTTCCTGGCCCATCGCGGTCACTTGCTGCACGAACTCGTCATGCTGGGCACGCGCCGCGTCATATTGCGCGTTCAATGCGATGTAAGTGGCTGGGTCGGTCTGTGCCATCATAGGATCGGGACGCTGCGGCGCGAGATTGTCCGCAAACACCTTCAACTGATTGGCGTAGATCGCCTTTGCCTGTGCGTCGGCTTGGGCTGCGCGTGTTTCAGCTACGCGCTGGGCTTCCGCTGCCTTCGTGGTGGCCTGTTGAACCTGGCCGTTGCGCCGGGTTTCGACCTCAGTAAGTAGCCGCTGGGCTTCCTTGGGAAGCTGCGCAAACTGTGCCTTTTCCTCAGCATTCAGACTTGCAGGGGCTTCGATGGCCGTTTCCGGTTCGTCCTGCTCGTCGTCGTCTTCGTCAACCTCTAGTTCCGGCTCGTCAGGCTCATCGCCTTCGGGTTCCGGGGTTTCGGGGTCTTCCGAATCTTCGTCGTCGGGCGGTAGGTCCGCACCGTCAAAATAGTTACCGATCGCCGCCGCTGCGCTGTCCATATCATTGACAGGCGCATCAACGGCTTCCTCTTGGGGAGGATGGGCCATGATGTTTCCTTCGTGGGATAGCCACCGTCATCGCGACGGGGGCGGGATCACCGCCTTAGAGCGGTATTTTGGTCGGCAAACGATTGCTCGCGTGTCTTGATCTTGCCGGTTTCGATAACCGTGCGAACCTTGCGGTCGAACTCGCGGGCCAGCCGGTCGGCCAACGCGTATTCGTATTGCTTATCGCGGTCGCTAATGCTCAGCGCGGCGTAAGCCTCGAAATAGTCACGGCGAACCGACACGATCATGTCAGCGATGCCGCCTTCCTCGCTGTAGAACTGCTCCCAACGCATCCCACGTGCGATAGCGTCCGCGCCCATGTTGATGCGGGGATATTCGCGCCGGGTGTAGCCGAACCATGCGGCGATGCGGTCTAGGATGGTCATCAAGCGAATCCCTCAGATTCCAAGGCAGCCCGCCATTGGTCGTAAGAGACCCTCACACTTCGCAGGCCTGTGGGAGCTTTAGGAAAGCTGGGGTTACAGATTGCACAAAAATAGTCATTTCTAGGACCGAGAGCCCGGTTGTCTTCAGTTGCTGGGTGTTGGCAAGCGGCCCAATGGCCGTCTTTATAACTATTCACTTGCTCAAATCCCCGCCTGGTCGGTTAGTCGACAGGTCAGATGCAGCCTTCATGCTGGCGTTGTGCGCCGCTAATTCGGACTCGCGATCGATCTTGTAGAGCGCGATGCTGTATTCGGCGTCGGCCTTGTCGCGGGCAAGCTGGGCTTCCAGTGACGCCGCCTCGCGCCGTTGCTCCATCTCAAGCTGGTGCTTCTCGCGCATCGCGTTGATCGTTGCTTCGTCCGACTGCTGCTTGAGCGTCAACGTTGCTTCAGCCTTCTGGCGCTCAAGGTCTAGCTTAGCGCCCTCGCGCTGCTGGTCAGCCTGCGCCTTGGCATCTTCGCGGGCCTGCTCAGCCTTCATTGCCTCCGTTTCGGGGTCGGGTTTCTCAGGCTCCTGCTTCGGCTGGCCGGTCTGGGGATCAATCTCAGGCGGTGCCGATGGATCAATCCAGTAATCGTCACCCTGACCGATGCCCAGATCGCGCACCAGCCCGTCAACGGCATGGAAAAGATGCTCGGGCTTGACCTGCCCCGATGCAAAGCCTTCCGACATGATCGGGGCCATCATCATGCGCGCCTGAATGCGCTTGTCTTTGCTTCCCGTTCCCAAGCCAACACGAATGGCTACGTTCACGTCTTCCGGCCATTGCGACGGATCGACCATCTTGTATTGACCGTCGACCTTGATCTTGAACGGGTCGCCCTCCTTGCGCATCAGGCGATACTTCTTGCCCATGAGCCGCGAGAATGCCTCACCGAGATTGCGCGCGATGAACTCTTCCTGCTGCTGCCCCTGCGCCTGCATCATGGCTGTACCAGATGCCGTCTTGTTCAGCGCGTCGGCATCAAGGCCCTGATTGAGTCGGGTGATACCAGTGCGGCTTTCGCGCTCGCCCGTCACCCATTCCAGAACGGTCAGCGATTTACCGACATCGAACGTCGTGTTGTACGGCGTGACCGCGTTAATGTCCCTGACGCGAATTGGCGAGCCCGGAACTGGCGAGAGAATATCGTCTAACGTGTTTTCCGATGCCCCGCCCTCGGCAACGATCGGGCGCGGCATGTTTGCGTTATACATGCCGTCGAATAGCTGGCGTGCTACAGTAGAACGGGCAAGCTGAAGGTCCATGACCTTATCGGCAAGACTCCACCCTACCAGCCGGTGAGGACGGGGAAAGGGGCAGAACACCGAGAAAGGTTGCTCGTCGACCGTTTCGATGGCCACTTCGCCGTCCTGCCAGCGTAGAATCTCGTTCTCGACGCGGAACACCTTGACCCGCTCGGCAATGCCGTCGTCATCCAGATCGATCCGCGCGTATTCCTCGCACAACAGGACTTCTTGCAATGCCTCGGTGCTTTCGGCGCGCTGCCATGTATCATTGTCGCGCCGGTCATCAGGCAAATGCGTATGCGACGGCAACCCGGCGATCTGTTCGCGGTCGAAGCCCATTTCGACAAGATCGGAGCGCGTTTTCAGGCAGACATGCGCGAGATAGTCGGACTCATCCTCATGACGGGAGCGCGGTGAGAACCGGAACTCATTCGAGGGGATGCCGACATCGACAAACCGCTTTTCGGTGCGCTCAGTCTTCAGCTTGAGCTGCCACGAACCATCGGGCTGCGGCTCCGCATCCTCGATCTCGCCATCGAATCCCTCAAGCTCGACAGGACTCATGATTGTAACGCGCTGGCGGCTGATCCGTTCTTCGGTCTGCATGACCGTCTTGACGACCCCGTACCGCTCTAGAAGCCCGGTATTCGTCCAATCGAGCAACACGCGATAGCCGTCCTGCTGGCGCATGAAGTTGTAGCCGACTGCCGCAGTCGCCTCGTCCGCAGTCTCTTCGTCTTCCTCGTCCGTTGCCTCGAACTCAACGACACGATCACCGCTGACGAACGTGCGCAGGACCGACACCGCCATGTAATCGATCGTTTCCTGCACGTCGGGAAGGACGATCTGGGAGCGCCCCGGAACCTCGTTGCCGAAAGGCTTGGCTTCGTAATAGGCGAACGCATGATCCTGCGCTGTGCGGATCATTTCCCATTCGCTCTCAGCCGCGTCGTATTCGCGCTTTAGAGCATCGACGAGGTAATCGAGGTCAATGCCACCGACATCATCCCGCATGGTGGCATCGTCGTCAGTCATCAAACGATCCCCCTTGTTAGCCTGGATAGGTCCATCGGTTTTGCGGCGCGCGGCGCTTCGTAATCCACGGCCAACAATCCGAAGGCGTCCGCGCCGTGGCTTGCCCAGTCGTGCTCCGGGCCAAGCCCGATGTTGCGATGGTCGTCGCGCTTTTCATGATACCAGCCGATGGCCTTGAGCCCCCCGGCGCATCCAGCCTCGTCGAACCATATCCCCGGAAACATCCGGCGCGCTGTCTCGACCCGCTTCATCGCCGCGCCCTTGCCTTGGTTAGGCACGGTGCGAACGGCGAAGCCTGCGGCCCGTATGTGGTCTTCGAACCGAATGGCGGTGAACGCATCGGCCTTTGCGCCGTCATGCGGCAACACGCATTCAGCCCGCGCATATCCGTTATCACGCAGCCAGTTCAGGTGTGTCGCCAGATCCTGTCCGACCGCTTCGTAATAGCGCAGGCAATTGATCCGCGCGCCGATGGTCTGGGCAACCCAGATTGCCGTCGCGTCTCGAACCCCGATGTCCCAATATGCCTTGATCGGCATGAGCGGATCGAACGCTAGGCTAGTCACCCTGCCCTGTGTTCTCGCTTCGGCAAGCTGACGGGCGAAATAAGCCCCCTCGGCAACCGAGACGTAGCCACCTTCCCAGATATGGTCGTATTGGTCAGGCTGCTGTCGGATGCAGTCTAACCGCTCAATCTCTAGTTCCTGCGGAAACCACGGATTGTCCGACCAGTTTGCCCGGACGACAGCAGCGTTGCTCGGTAGCTCATCGCCGCGCAGCATCAAATCAACCGCGTCCTGCTCTAGCCGGGGGTTCCATGAGAACCACAGCTCAGAACCAGGCGACCGGATCGTTGGCCGCAACAAGTTTAACGAGCGTTGGCTAACCGTCTGGGCTTCTTCGACCCATGCGACATCGAACCCCTCGTAGGACTTTATGCTTTCGCTTGTGTGGTCCTGCAAACCCGCGAAGGCGATGAGCCCGCCCCCCGGCGTTTTGATAACCGACTCTTGCACGTCGAAGAACGAACTAAGCCCGCGATCCTCGATCTTGCTTTCGATAAGGCGCTTTGCCGACTCCTTCAGGCTCTTTTGCACTTCACGGCAACAAAGCCCGCGGAACCCGGATTTGCGCGTTGCCGTCGCCACCATCAGGTCAGCGAAGAATTGCGACTTGCCCGAACCGCGCCCGCCATGCGCGCCCTTGTACCGAGCAGGATCTAGCAGAGGGTCGAAAACCTCCGCGTGGTCAATCTGCAACCCGGACACGACGCCATCCGATCTCGGTCGGGAACAATGCAGCTCCGTCTTCGCCGCTCAATTCCTTCGCCATGAGGCTTGCGACCATCTTGGCGTATTCGTTTGGCTTCTCATCGCGCATCTTGACGATGGCATCTGCGCCGTGCGTTTCGAAGTCCGCCTGGAGCGCCTTGAAGAAGTCCTCGCTTAGCTTCGACCGCGCGCCTTTCGGGCGTCCCGCGGGATTGCCGGACTGGCCCGGTTGCCAAGGCGGGGCAAGGTTGGATGCACCCGGTGATTTTTCCGGTGTATCATCAACGGCGACAATCGCCTTGCTGTCGGTCATGGTGCGCTCCCCCGCTTCCCCGCTCCTGTAAACAGGTGGGCGGTGCTTCGGTGCTGGTGTGGTTAGGTAGCCCGATCCATTACGGGCACGTCGTCAATGTCGTTGTCGAGAGCCTGGGCAAATGCCTCGGCCATCATAACCAGTTCGCTAGGGTCGCTCGCGAACTTAGCCGCATTGTTCATCGCAGTGCAGCGGCGCAGCGTCTCGCATAGCACCGCACAGGCGTCGAAGATGGTATCTGCTGCGGCCTCTAGGTTCGCTGGCATGATACCCCCTGAATTAACCCGCGTTTAGCCGGTGACGTGCTTGACGGCCCACATGACCGCTTCTTCGGTCTTGGTCTTGGCGATGGATAGCTCTCGGCTTGCGCCTTCTGCCTCAATCAGATTGAGCAATGCAGCGCCAGCATCCTTAATCGCCAGCATTCTGGCTTTCTCGGCGTCCGACAAGACGCGGTACTGATAGCGAACGGCGTTGTTAGCCGTGCGGTTGTCGCTTTCGCTGTCGATCATGCTGCGTTCCTCAGTGAATTAACCCGCCACAAAACAGGTGCCGAACCGCTGGTGCAATGCCCGTGGGCTAGATGGTTGGCGATCGGATGAATGGTGGCGGGACTGGTCGCGGCGAAAGGGAGAGCGCGCGGGCCAGATGACGCGAGAGGCGCAACCCATTCCTAGGCGCGCCTCTCAACTCTGCCTATGCCATTGCATATTTACCGTTTGGCGTCAAGCAACAATCATCCCCGCCGCGTATCGAATATCGGCCAGCGCCTGCTTCATCACTACCGTTTCGTTGTTAGGAACAACTGCGATGAATTTACCCTTGCCATCGTACCGCTCGCGCCCGCCGTAAATATCGACGCACCATTGGGTCAGGCTTTTGTCCTCAACGCAGACGGCGCGGGTAATGCTTAGCAGGCTCCCGAGATCCCGTTCGATCCGCCCCGTTTCGATCTTTGCCGATAGGATGACAGCTGGCACATAGCCGTCGTTCGCCCCTCCCCCGATGCGCTGGTCAAGACAGCTCTTTGTCTGTGATCGGTCGGCTAGCTGCGCTTGGTCGCGGTAATGGGCTAGCAGGCGGTGCTGTTCGTGCGTGATCTGGTTGCGAGCCAGCATGGTATCGATAACCGGCACCTTCTTGTAAGAAACCCCGGCGCGGGCATAATCGCTACGCATCGCCTGCTCGATAGTCGGACCGGTAATCGTCTCGCGCTTTTCCTTCCCTGCCCGCTTGGCGACAGGGCTGCGCTGCTTAGTGGCTTTACCCATCTATTCCCCCCTGGTTGTTGTATTTGGCTTCGGAATGAGGGCGGGCTGCGTCTGCCTTGATTGCAATGCCGCTCGCCAAAGCGGTTTTAAGCATCAAATCGCGCGCCCATTCTGCTTTGTTAAAATCAGCGAACATCTGCTTCATGGTGGTGCGGTCGACGCACATGAGAGCGCCTTGGCTCCCATCTTCGCTTGATAACCAGATGTATGTTTTTACGTTTTTTTCAGCGACAAAAAAGTTGAACGAGGACGCAGCAATTCCGCCACCTGACTCTAACGCTGCATCAACACGCGCCTCTACGCTCGTATGGCTTGCCATTACTGCTCGCAGTTGTTGGACTTTCCCTTTATGCAGGTGCATCAGTCGAACTTTCTCTGCATGATAAGAATGCGTGCGCGAAGGTCTTTAATCTTATCCTTAACCTCGCTCTCGTATTTGATGAAAAGCCCTTGGACTTCTTCCAGATCCGAGACGGCCTGCGCAAACTCAGTTGGCGGCTTCAGCTTCCCGAACCCATCAACGCGGTATTTTTTTACGGCATCGACAGAGATGTTTGTCTCTTTCGCGACCCGCTCGTCAGAGTATCCTTGGATATACGCGCCCTGCACCGGGTCAAAGTTGTCCTCCAGTATCGAGAAAACCTTGCGCAGTGCGGTAACGGTGGTGGGCGTGATCGTTGGGCTACCCATGTTCATTCTCCCTTTGCGATAGTGATGGTTGCCGACAGGCCGAGACGGGAACCGGCTCGGGGCGAAGCCCAACCAGCACGGGCCGCATCGCGGCATCGCCCACCCCTTGTCGGGAGTGTCGCAAGATAGGCGGCGCGGGTTTGGTCGTCGGTCATGCTGCGGCCTCCGATGCGAGGATCGCGCGCCCGATCATTTCTGGAATCTGCGGGACTACTGCGTTTCCGAGGGATGCAGTTCGGTCCACCCGATTGGGAATCCCATCATCCACTCGACAAGTTCCGGCTTCGGGCGAATCCCAAGCATCGGATGCCCAAGGATTTCCAGAGTTAGGCAACCCGCGCCGAATTGCGTTCCCAAGGTACAGTTGGTGTAGCCCCGAGACTTCCGGGGCGTAGACAACAACCCATATCCTTTCGCGGATATGCGGTGCCCCAACCATCGCAGCCGAAATAACTTCCCACTGCGCATCATACCCGAACAGGGCCATCGTGCCGAGAATTTCTCCAAGCCACCCATCAAGCAATTCTGGGCTGTTTTCCAGAATGATGTATCTTGGTCGTAGCTCGCCAACCAGTCTGGAGACCTCGAAGAATAATCCACTTCGGTCTCCATGCAAACCAGCGCGCGAACCTGCTGCGCTGATGTCCTGGCATGGGAAACCCGCCGTGATGACATCGACGGCAATTCCATCGGCAGCAAGCCGGTCTGCGGTAAGGGTTCGCACGTCGTCATAGATTGGAACCTTTGGCCAGTGTTTGGCGAGGACGCGGCGGGGGAAGTCCTCAATCTCGCAAAATGCGACGGTCTCGAAACCGCCAGTGCGTTCCAGCCCCAGCGAAAAGCCGCCGATGCCGCTGAACAAATCGAGCAAGCGCAGTTTCTTCATGCCCGCAGCATCCAGAACCGCAGGACACCCGCTACCCAATCGGGTTCCATGCCCTTAGCCGCTGCGAGCTTTACCGGGTCAGCCTTTGCCAGCTTGGCGTCTGGTGTAGCCATCATGTCTAGGATGAAGTCGGTGCCGGTCATGATGTGAACCCCGCGATGCGGCTCGTTCGAAAGTCATATTTGACCGCCTCGACGCAGCATTCGCCGGGAAGCCCCATGCGCACCTTGACGACGGCTAAGTGCCCCTCGTTCACGGTCTTATCACGGCGATGATAGACCAGCCCGTAATCCGCCTTGTTCGACCAATTCGCGCTATCGCTGATGTCGTACAGGCTCGGCATCTGGTTGACGCCCTTCGCCGGTTTGGTCGGGTGCGCGACGATCCAGACGGCGACGTTCATGGTCCGCGCGAACCGCTTAACCGCGCGGATGGCGCGACCGATGTATTCGGTCAGCGTTTCGTCGCGATTGCGCTTATGTTCGAGTTCATTCCACGGATCGAAAATGAACAGTTTGCAGCCATCGCGTTGAGCAGCGACCCGCGCCAGCCCGAGCAATTCATCGATGTCAATTTCCAGATCCTCGTTGAGCGAGTTGGAAATGATGCGGACCTGCTTTTCAAGCGTCTGAAGTGCCGCGCCACGCTGCGGATGCTGGCCAAAGTCTGCGGTTGTGCATCCGATCAGCGCCCGCGCAAGGTGGTCGCGAAGGATCGGCTTCGGCGCAGTTTCAAAGCTGCCGATGCAGACGTTCCACCCCCGCATGATCGCATAAGCGACGACGGTGTTGACGATCGTGGTCTTACCCATGTTGGCATAGCCGGTAAAAACTGTCAGCGTACCGGGGATCAGTTCGATCTTGGCATCGAGCGCGTCGATGCCGAGCGGGATGCCGCGCAGCTCGGGCATTTCGGGAAAGTCGGACAGCCGGTAAAGGCCATCGACCGGAACCGCCTTGGCATTGACCAGAACCGCGTTGGCAGTCTCCGACCCGCATCCGAGATGCACTTCGTTGAGGTCTTTGCAGCCGAACGGATAATCAACGAATTTGCAGCGGTCGGCACCAAGCAGCGAGATCAGGTCTTGCCGCAGCGCAAGGCCCGCCTCGTCCGCATCGACCGCCAGGATGATTGTCTTGACCCGGTTTAGCGCATCCTTCGCGCGCCATAGGCATTCGTACCGCTTTTCGTTCGCGGGATCATCGCTGCCGGATTTAGGCGCGCCGTTCGGAACGGAGACTGCCCGCCAGCCGAGCTGGATCGCGACCATCGCGTCCCACTCCCCCTCGCATATCACCAGCGGCGCATCCGATGGCTCGTTGAGGCAGTCGATATTCCAGAGCACCAACGGCGCGTCCGGGTCCATCATGTGCCGCTTTTCGGATGTCAGTCGGTACTTGTGGTTGATCGTCCGCCCGTTCTCCACGTAGGGCACCGCCAGCCACTTCGCGCCGTGGCGATCGACCGTTTCCAGACCAAGTTTTGCCGCTAGGTCGGCGGAAATCCCGCGCGCTTCGATCCATGCCGCGTGCTTCGGGTGAATTGCCTGTCCCGCCTGCGTGGCCGCAGTTGTGGCAGAGCCAGACAAATCCTTCATCGGTTCTTGTGACACTGAGGCACCTATCTCGTTTGTGTTTGCGGGTATGGCTGCATTCGGGACAGAGCTGCTTGCCGGGCTCGTGGGGTGCCCACGTCACAGCGGCACTTTGGGACGCTGCCGATCCGTGATCGCGGCCTTCTCGTTGATCGTTGCCAGCCAGTTTGAGGTCGAAAGAAACCAGCGGCGCTTCGTGGCTTCGTCTGCATCGGATGCCAGCCAATCATCGCGAGATTGAAGTCTTGCCTCGACATCAACCGCCGAAAACGACTGCTTCCATTTTTGGAGATCGCCGTGGCGAAGCCGAATGACTTTGCCTGAAAAAGCATAATCCGCAGCCGCGTCAGCGGTATCTGTTTCTTTCGTTAGTTCTTTACTTTCTTTACCTTCGTTATTGTTTGCGTCGTTGCTGCGTCGCTGCTGCGTCGTTTGTGCGTCACATGCTGCGTCGTTGGCTTGCGACGGCGACTGATATTTGTCATAATTACAGATAGTTATGACGGTCTGGCCTGCGTCGCTTGATGCGTCGATTTGCGACAGCGTTTTTGCGCGTGCGATGAACCGACGCACCTTGGCTTCGTCCCACTTCCAGGCCTTCGCCATGAACCGCAGCGAATGGCAAAACTGCCCGCGCGTCAGCTTTACGACCTTGCCGCCCACGACGAGATCGCGAGGAACATAGGCGGCTTCCTCGATCATCCAGACCCAAGCATCTCGCTTCGAGAAGGCATCAGCGCCGAACAGGGCACCTTCCTGCCAGCCACGCGCCATCCGATAAAAGCCGCGCCCTGCCATCATGCGATCTCCCGACCGTAGACTTCACGGAGCATTCCAGCGGTGCTGTCTTTGATCGCGCCGCAGGCGAACAGCCCTTCGATTAGCTCATTCCGCTCATGCTGAGTGTCGAACGACTCCACGAGCTGCCCTAAAATGGCTATACGTGCAGCATTCTTGATCAGCGGGCGCACATGATCAGTCATTGCTCCACCTTCCCGGCGAGGTCCGCCATGATCGGTTTGATGATGTCGCCAATGGCGCGGAATGAGCTGCCGTCCTCTTGCCCTTCGACAGTAACGATAGCGCCCTCGATTGACTGGTCCCGCTCGATCACGATGCGATCAATGTAGCGGTCGTCAGGCATATCGAGCGTGGCGACGAGAAGGTCAGTCAGAGCCTTTTCGCGATTGGCGATGTCGGACTGGAAATTGAGCCCCAGGCGGATCGACAGTGCGACTGGCTTATGGACGGAAGGCGAGCCGTATGCCGCGTACTGTGCGCCTAGCGTATTAGCCGCGACCTTTTGCCAATCGGCATACGCTTTCGTCTTGAACCGGCGCTTCGTCCTGAAGTCGGTTGCGAACATGGCGTTGACGCTTGGAGGCATAGGCAGGTCGAACGTCATGCCGCCCGCCTTTCGCCGTTAGCGTGGCGGTGTTCGCAGGCGCGCGCAGCGCCACAGCGAGGACAGGGGAAAGAGGCGGGGGTTGCGGCTAGGCGTTCCTGCTCTTTGCGCTCCACGGCCCGGAAATCGACCATACGGCGAACCTTGCCGTCGTTGATCCGGTAGCCGTTGTGCCAGATCCAAGCGCGGGTGGCGCTGTCGGTCAAGCCAAGGCGCGAAACCAGCTCACCGACACGCATCCCGTCGAAGTCGCGTTCATCGCGTAGGAGCCCGCTCATGCCAGCGTGACCTTGAGCCCGCGACGACTTAGCTCATCGAGTAATTCGACGATATTGAGCCCCGCTAGATCGCCAGTCACAACGCGGCGCGTAGGAAATACCTCCACGGCGCGGGCGCGGTTCGGAATGCGCTTTAAGTAGCCGCGCTCTTCGAGGGAATCGAGCAAACGGTAGATCGCGGATTTCGACGCGGCATGGATTTCGTCCGCCATTTCCTGAAACGACGGCGTGGCACCCGCAGCTTGCCGATAGCGGAGGAAGGATAGCAGCTCGGCTTGGCGAGCCGTCAGCGCGGTGTAATCTCCGGGTGCCCGCTTCATGCCTGCTTCCTCCACGAGTGAGGAATGATCGGCATGGTGTTGGCCTGAATCACGTTGCGGCGGACCAGATCGGCCATTGTTGCGGGTGCGGGCGGCGTAGGGCGCGCGGGATAAATGCCGGCCATCACAAGACCACCTGTTCGCTAGGCTTGGCGGTAAGCGGGCAAACGATGCCTGCCTCTACCTCTTTGCGAAGCTGGCGCGTAACGGCATCGATGCGGATGCGATCGACCATGCGGGCGCGGGCAAGGCGACGGCTGATACCTGGGACGCTCATGCTGCCACCTCGCGGGGTGTGCGGATATGGCTGCACCGTTCGAGCCAACGCGACGAAGCACCGTGCAATTCCCGCATCAGCTTTTCGCCGTCCAGATATTCGGTGTGCGTGACAGACCGACCGCCGGGGCCGCCTGGATGCTCGGCTTCCTGAATCATCACCAGCACGCGGGCGATAAGGAGCGACATGTCGTCAACGTCGCAGACGGCTTCCGCATCAACGAGGCGCTTGCCTTTCGCGGCGAAATAGTCGTCCATGACAGTCGGTTCGGCGTCGATGGCGCGGTCGATCGTCTCCAAAGTGGGAAGCGATCCGGCAAGCTGCTTATCGAGCGCCTGAACGCTGCAATCGATCCTGTCCGCCCACGCGCCCTTGCCGTGGCGATCGATGCCCCGCACCCATCCGCGCATGACCTTGGCGTGTAACCGGGCTTTCGTAAGCGGCTGCATGGAAGCAACGACAGTATCGTCAGTCACAGCGTATCTCCGTGGTTATGGAAAGAGTTGACCACCTCGAACTAAATCGCGTGCGTGCCTTCGACGCCCCGACGCATGCGGGCGATCGTGCGCTGCTGAAGCCAGTGCATGGCCTCTTCGATCTTGGTCAGCGCGAGCGCATTTTCTCGGCAAGCGAATGGCCCAGACTGGAAAGAGCGAAGCCGGTCAGCTACGATTGCAAGCAACACTTCTTGGGTTGTTCCGTTGACGCCAACCTCATTGATCGGGCCATTTTGGAACAGGATCGTAGCGTGCTTGGCAGGCTCTCCATATCGCGCAGTGAACGGACACGATGCGTTGGTGGCCGTATCAAAACCTTCAACGGTGTAGAGATGGTTGGCCCCGCCAGCGCCGGGCTCATCCCCCACCGTGATCGTCAGCTTATCGTTGGCGGGATTGACGATGTGATCGTTAAGAGTTCGCATGAGGATTTCCTTCGTGGTTGAAAGAGTTGACCGCCCCGGTGTCCGCGAGATTGTCCCGATTGAGCGCCGCGTTGAGGTGCTTCAGGCTCGGCTGGTATTGGGGTGGATTAGAATCTGTGCGGACATGCTTCGCACCGAGGAGGCGGCCCATGAAAATGCCGAACGGGAGCGACAGGGCAAACCAGCCGATGAGGATTGCCAGCCAGTTGTCGGCTATCCACGAGATCATGTGGACACCGGTGCAGCGGGGAGTGGTTGCCAGTGAGTGGGCGCATCACCAGCCGTTTCGGCCCATTGCGAACGCTCGTTGGTGCCGGAATAATACCAGCACGCCATCTCGCCATAGTACCGACCGAACCTAATCCATCGTTTTTCGGAGTGGCCACACATGACCATCTGCGAAAGCTTCCAGACTTCCTTCGGCGCGCTCGCGATCGGCATCCATCCGTTCGCATCGGGTGTGTTATCCCCGGTCATGCGGCGAGCTTTTCAGGAACGGACTGTTGAGCGTTCAGGGCGTCAGCGATGATCGTCGCGGCGCGGTCATTTACTGCGCTGGCAAAATACACGCCCGCTCGACTGATAAGATTGCCGTATGCTTTGTAAGCGTTGTCCAGCTTGACAGGCTTCGGAAGCTTCAAAACCTCTATGGCCCGCGCCAAGCCATGTTCGCGGCGGATGAACCTGCGCTTTTCGAGCGCGGAAAGCAGCCGATGAACGCCGGACTTGGAAGACAGCGAGAGCCCCGCCTGCATTTCCTCAAACGACGGAGCCTCGCCGCCAGTGCGCTCCTGATAGTCCGCAATGAACGTCAGAAGGTCATGTTGCCTGCGCGTCAGCATTACGCCACTTTCGCCAACGGTGGAGCGACGTGAGGCTCCAGAGCGACGAGCGTTTCGTAACTGGGGTTCCAGCCCGCATCCTCGACACCTTGGAGCGTGTTCGCATGGAGACTCGCGGCCTCGGCGAGAGCTTTCTTGGTATTGCGCGGGAGCTTCAGGTGGGCACGGACGCGATCGATAAGATCCAGTCGGGCCGCTTTGAGGGTGCTGCTTTCCATAGGCAGGATAAAAGCACATCTCAATGTGTTTTACAAGCGCATAATCACACCGGAATGGGGAAACCGGCTGATATTCGTTGGCGTATGACGAAAACGCCAGACGAGCGCCGCGACCTGCTTCGAACCTTCATGACGACGCGCAATCTAAAAACCGCGCGGTGGGCTAAGGATTCTGGCGTTGCCGCCAATTCGATTTACAATTTTCTCAACGGGCATTCCGACGCGCTCGACTTGCGGACATACGGCAAGCTGGCGCGCACCGCCGCCGTGCCGGTATGGAGGCTGACTGGCGACCAGCCCGAACCGCCCAGCCCCACGTCTGTATGGGTCGCGGGGCATGTTGAGGCGGGGAATTTCCAAACGGCTATGGAGTGGGATCAATCTCTCTGGTACGCTGTGGACGTGCCAGTTCCCGACCGTTTCCGCCGTTTAGCCAAAGCCTTAGAGGTACGCGGCCCATCGATGAACCGGGACTACCCGCAAGGATCGATCGTGCTTTGGGTCGATATGCTAGCCGCTCGCGCGCCCCGCGATGGCGACCATGTAATCGTTTATGCCCACCAGACCGACGACAGCATCGAGGCGACCGTGAAGGAGCTTCGCGTGACGGATGGCAAGCGTTGGCTGTGGCCGAAGTCCGACGACCCGCTGCACCAGCTCCCCCTCGATACCGACCATCCTGGTGACGGCGTGGCTAGCATCGAGATCGTCGGGCTTGTGATTGGCGACTACCGGCCCCGCCACATCTAGAATCACATTATTTCACACCCAGATGTGATTTTCTGCTTGTAAAACACATTCCGGTGTGGTTTACCTATCTCAACGACGCAGCCCCCGCAGCGTCAGGGAGATAGGCACCATGGACATCACTCTTGATCTCGCATCGGTAGAAAATGCCGTTGTCGAGCGCGCAGTCGATCGCTTCTTCGACAAGCATTATGATTTTGGCGCGACACTCAAGGGCGCGGTCGAAACCCGCCTCAACAAGCTGTTCGCGGAAAAGGCTGATGCCGCGATTGCTACGGCGATCGAGACCGCACTTGACGATGGCTTCAACCGGGAGTTCGTCCGCGTCACGCCATGGGGCGACAAGCAGGGCGCACCGACCACGATCCGCAAGGAACTTGAGACGCTGATCTCGGGCTTCTGGCAGCAAAAGGTCGACAAGCAGGGCAAGCCCGTCACCGACAGCTACAACAGCATCACGCGCGCCGAATACCAGATGACGCGCATTGCTGGCGAGGATTTCATCAAGAACCTCGAACAGCATCTGATCGGCTCGGCTGCGCAGATGAAGGATGGCTTGCGCGCGGAACTGCGTGGGCGGGTTGATACCATGCTCGGCAACCTCTTCCACGTGAAGAGCGCGCAGGACACGGCAGAAGGCCGCTACAAGTGACCGCGTACACCCCCATCCACAAGCAGACAGCAGCGACCGCTAAAGCTGCTGCCCGTCCCACGACGCTCGAATTGCTCGACGCGGTAATCGCAAAGGCGCTTTCCGCCCGCGAACAGGCCGAAGCTGGCAACCTGCACGACAGCGTTGAAGGCTATGCCCTGTACAACGCGATGTTCGACTTGACCGACTGCGACGCTCTGTACAATATAGCGCAGGACATCGCCCATGACATTGCGCCAGAGCCTGCACCGTTCGCGGTCTGGGGTCGGGATGGCCTCCCTTGGGGGATGCAGCGCCCCGCGATCGGGGGTGTGCTGTGAGCGCGCAAGATGTGCTGAAAGCGCGTCGGGCGGCGCGTCAGGCGGCGTGTCAGACGGTCCATGACAAGATGGTCGCTCGGTTGGTCGAGTATTCGCCTTGCAATGCCCTGACGATTGCTGACGCTCTCTACATCGCCCGCACGGCTCAAGCGCTCGCGTTCGAAGCTACGCTTGAGGCTGACCCCTCATGAGCCCGCTCGATACGCTGCCCGGTCGCATGACGACCATCGCCGGGATGCTGGCTGAAGAGCCAAGCTTCGACCCGACCGATGCCCACCGCCGCAGCGTATTTTACGCCGGTCTTATCGCTGGCTCGGTCGCCCGCACCCCTGCCCGCTCTATTCAGGAGGATAATCGTAATGGCGAGTAAGCTGCCAGACAGCGTTCGCGCGCTGACCAAATCGCGCCCGTTCATTCAGACCGCGTCGGTTTCCCCTTGGCCCCTACGCGATAGCACCGGGATAACATGGGCAGAGCATCGTCGGCTTCGTGATGAAGCGGCTAAGCAGGATAAGGCGGCATGAACGCGCCGGAGAACCCGCCCGCGTTTCCTCGTGATGAACGCTATCTCGGTCACAACGGTATGACCCTTCGCGACTGGTTCGCTGGTCAGGCGCTGGTTGGCTTCATCAATCAGGCACCGGCTCAGGCGGTGGAAGATATTTGCTCTGGCGTGCGCGCAGGACGACCGCTCGCATACGGGGCTTATGCGCTCGCCGACGCAATGCTGATCGCCCGCGGTGAATCTCAATCTACTTCAGGAGTAGGACAATGAACGCTGTCGTTCCGATCCGCGCAGATAACGCGGCCAATGTCGACGCATACCGCGCATCCACCGATGCTGCTGAAATATGCAAGGGCATCGTGGTTGCTACTGCGACGACGATCCAGGGACGCAAATACGTCAACGTCGAAGGCTGGCAGGCTATCGCCATCGCCCACGGCTGCGCTGCCAGTGCGCGCGATGTTGAGAAGGTCGAAGGCGGTGTCCGTGCCATCGGTGAAATACGCCGTATGTCCGATGGCGCGATTATCGCGCAGGCAGAAGGCTTCGTCGGTGAGGATGAAGACACTTGGTACGGCGGGACGAACAAGTGGGGCAAGGTCATGCCCAAGCGTTCCGACTATGCGATCCGCGCGATGGCACAGACCCGCGCTATCAGTCGCGCTTGCCGGTCGGCGTTCGCCCACGTTGTCGTCATGATGAACGCAGGGCTTGCGACCACGCCAGCCGAGGAAGTGCCGGAAGGTGGTTTTGATGATGCACCGGCAAAGACCGCCGAGCGCACAGTCGAAGCACCAGTCAAGGCGGTCGTGCGGGATGCCGTCCGCCTTATCAGCGAAGACCAGCGCCGCACACTTATGAGCTACGGGCAGGCCGCTGGCATGACCACGCCTGAGCTGCTGAAAAAATGCAAAATCCGTCAGGGCGGGCAGCTTAGCGATCTACCTGCCGACAAGTTCGAATCCGTCAAGAAATGGCTGACCGACAAGATGGGCGGCGATCCCCCCGCCGAGAAGCCCGCCGCGAACCCGCAGGCATCCGATCTGATCGACGACGATATTCCATATTGAAAGGCGGACGATGAACGAAATGAACCCCCGCGCCGTCATAGGCGGAAACAGCCCCCCGGACCCGATTGATGTGGCCCTTGAGCCGTATGATGCCGTCCTGATTGAGGTTGCCAACTGGCTAGATGGCGCAACCGTCGACAATGATGCGCAGCTCGCCGCGACCGATACTTTGCTGAAGTCGCTCAAGGAAGCGCGCAAAGCGGTCGATACGGCGCGCGACGATTGCACGAAGCCGCTGCACGAAATCTGGAAAGCCGAGATCGCGCGTTGGAAGCCGACGCAGGATGACCTTGATCGCCAGATGAAGTGTCTCGTCGCGGCGCAAGGCCCTTACAAGGAACGAAAGGCAGCAGAGAAGGAAGCCGCCCGCGTCGAAGCCGAGGCGAAAGCCGCAGCTAAAGCCGAGGAAGCCCGCAAGGCGCATCTGGCAGCGAACGCAGCGAGCATCGAGGAACAGCGCAAGGCTGATGAATTGATGAAGGAAGCCGAGGATGCTGCGAAGGCCGCATCTCGCGCTGCGAAGGATACCGTCAAAGGTATGCGGACGGTGCAGGTCTATCAGATCGATGACCACCGCGCCGCGCTCAACTGGATCGCCCGTAACGACCGCGATGCCATGACCGCCTTCATCGAAGAATATGTGCGCCGCAATTTCAAAGGTCGCCCGATTGATGGCGTCGATGTTCAAACTACGAAGGAAGCTTACTGATGGCTGGCTCAGTCAATAAGGTAATTCTCGTCGGCAATCTCGGCGCGGACCCCGAAAGTAAATCATTCCAGAATGGCGGCAAGGTCGTGAACCTTCGCATCGCCACTAGCGAAAGCTGGAAGGATAAGAATAGCGGCGAGCGCAAGGAAAAGACCGAGTGGCATAGCGTTGCGATCTTCAATGAGGGAATCGCCAACGTCGCTGAGCGGTTCTTACGCAAAGGCTCAAAGGTCTATCTTGAAGGCGCGTTGCAGACCCGCAAATGGCAGGATCAGTCAGGTAACGACCGCTATTCCACCGAGGTCGTGTTGCAGGGGTTCAACAGCGTCCTGACGATGCTCGACGGGGCACCCGGGAATGGTGGCGGGCAGTCTGCACAGCGCCAGAAACCTAGCGGCGGCGGTGGCTTCGGAGGCGGCGGGTTCGGTGATGATCTGGACGACGATGTGCCTTTCGCCTCTGACAGCTTCATCGCTGGCCTTCGCGCTAGCTAAACTTTCCACCCAGGGAGCGACGGAGGCTAAAAACCTCCGTCGTCAGGACTGATGGCACTACCGCAACGCCTGAAAGACGATCACTTCAAGCCCAAGGCTCGGATGCGATCCACAGCGCACCGAGACTGGGTGCGGTCGCATTATTGCTCGGTGCCGATGTGCCAGTTGATGCCGATCGAGGTCGCGCACGTCAGCCGTTCATGGTCCGGTGGAATGGGCGAGAAAAGCAGCGATGCGATGACGTTGAGTCTTTGCCGCGAGCATCATGCCGAAAGCCATCGCGGCGAAAAGACATTCTGCCAAAAGCACGGCATCGACATGCTTGCCAAGGCCGAAGAGTTTTACCGCAAAAGCCCCCACAAGGGCAAGCTGGACGACCCTTATCATGGATAAGGCGCAAACCATCCATCTGATTGGCGATACGCAGCGGGCCTATGCGCATCGGTGCGTCGATGCAGCCCCGCGCGGCTGGGTCGTCAAGATCGCAGCGGAAACGCGCCGGGATGCCCAGAACCGGAAGCTATGGCCGATGCTGCAGGACGTGCAGCGCCAGGTTCCCGACTGCGCCCGCTTTTCGACAGACGACGCCAAGCTGCGGTTCCTGAACGCGCTTGGGACCGAATTGCGGTTTCTGCCCACGATCGAAAACGAGGGCATGTTTCCGGTCGGGCTGCGGTCGTCAGTGCTTAGCGTCAACCAGTTCTGTGGGCTGGTGGATCTCATCTACGAATATGGCGGGCGCAACGGTGTTTGCTGGTCTGAACCTATGGAGCGCGCAGCATGACCCCCGTAAGCGATCAAAGCCCAACGGGTGAAGACGCGCCAGCGGCTTCATCGCGAAGCGACGCGAGCGCGGTGCCGGAACGGCATACGGCAAAACCCCACCCGGAGAATACTATGACAAGAGACAGCGCCGATGCAGTCGAAGTGACGCAGCACGAATATCGAAAGACAGCTACGATCCGCGCAAGCCAGTGGTGGAAGATGGGCGACCACCCTGCTGTCGTTCCCATCGGCGCTAAGCTGACCGTACCCGTAAACCCGACGCAGGGCTGGTGCCCGACGCTCGAAGGAGGTCACGTCGTCACCCCCGGCGATTGGATCGCGACTGGCATACAGGGCGAGCATTGGCCGATCAAAGCCGACATATTCGAGGCGACCTACGCGCCTGTTAATGCCCGTCGCCTCTCTGCTCTATCCGCGATCCCATCTACGAGTGATGTGGGCGCGGGGCAGCGGGAGGCTATTACCGTGAATATGCTGGGCGAAGTCATGCAGGATGCGTGGGGGGAGATTTGCGACGACAGCGGTGCTCATCCGCTCGACATCAATCGGGTGCATGGCGTCACTTGGTACAACGCGGGCCATTGGACTGATCTGATCGCTCTACGGCTAAACGAACGGCTCGCTGCCCTTCGTACGGACACCCCCTCCCCATCCGAAGCGATGGTAGAGCGACTGCGGGAGGCGTTGCAGCCAAGCGCGGCGACGAAAGCGGCGTACATTGGCGAGTTCAGCTTCCTGATCGACATCGAACATGAGGGCGAGGAGATTACCCGCAAGCTAGATGTGCCGTGGACGACGATCAAAGAGATCATGGCCGCAATCCGCATCCGCGCAGCTCTCACAGACGAGGTGAAGCCGTGAGCGGGTACTACACGCAACCCGCCGAGGCAGTGCTGGGCGATCAAGTGATCTGTGACCGGTGCGGCGCGACGATGGCAACCTATGCCGATGCTTGCACGGCCGCATTAGATGACCCCTGTCCCGGATTCCTGACGATTGAGGATGCTGTTGCGCTCGCTAAAGGTGGATCACCCGCATGACCGACACCACAGATACCGTCAGCGCGAGCGAGGCGTTGAAGCCGTGCCCGTTTTGCGGATCGACTGCCGTCCGCGTGGTTAAGGGCCAGCCGGGTTGCACCTATGTCGTTTGTGAAGGATGCCGAGCATCTAGCGACGACACTCGCGGCGTCGAAAAGTGGAACACCCGCGCCACTCCACCAATCCAGACAGGTGCGCTGGCAGATGCGCTAGGTCTGACATGCGAAGCAAATAACGGCGGACTGCATGACGCTATGGGCTCTGGTAAGGATTTGTTCTGTCCTAAGTGTGGGCTAATGCTGCGCCGTCATGCTTACACCTTGCCGCATGTCACGCCTAAGCAGTTCCGCACCGCCCTCGCCTCAATCGGTGAAGCACAGAGCGATTATGTGATGGTGCCGCGTGTTCCGACCGAGGCGATGGTTCAGGCTGGTCGTCGCCCGGAGCGCGGCGACCCTCTTGGTGATCCTGGCATGTGCTACTTGGTTTCGGAGGTAAAGCGCATTTACCGCGCCATGATCGCCGCATCCTCATCCCCTGCACAGAGCGATGGAGAGACGTTGTGAGCGGCAAACTTGAGCGGGCCGCATCGGCGGTGTCCGGCCACATGGGCGCAATCGTGGACCTATTCCATCCCGGCGCGAAGATTACCGTGATCGTTCGCCCGACGCACTTCAACGATGACGGAAGCCGCGACTTCCTGATGACCGACGACGATCTGGCGGAAGTGACCGCGCTGATCGACCGCCGAGTGTCTGCACAGAGCAAGGATCGCCCATCATGAGAGATGAGATTGATCGCACCGTGGCGATAGAAGCCGTCATGAAAGAACGCGAGCGCCTTGAAGAGTGTTTCGTGTGGGATCATTCACCTGGCAACGAACGTGATTATTGCGCCCATCTTGTTGATGCTGTTTTCGCCGTCCGCGCACGCCTTATCGAGGGAGAGGGTCAGTGATAGACCGCGCATCATTAATCCACGACCTAGAAAAACGCATCGCCTACCAGCGCGAGCATGGCGGCGACATAATGGATTACGGCATACCCGATCCACTCGACGTGCGCTTGCTTGACTTTTTGAAGGGCGCGAAGTCGTGATAGACCAGCCACCCGCTTTCGTCTGCCACGTCACGGCTGTGTCTGACGGCGATACCTTTCACTGCCAAGAGCGCCCCGTTCGCGTTCGTCTGAAGGACATAGACGCCCCGGAGATTCACGGTTGCCGCAAAGGCCGTATCTGCGCACCCGGCGATGGATATGCCAGCAAGGCCGCGCTAACCCGCATCCTCGCCAGCGGCACCGTGCATTGCGTCCAGTACGGCACCGATCGCTACAGGCGACCACTGGTACGCTGTCGGGTCAACGGTCAGGACATAGGCCAGACCATGCTTTCCACCGGCTACGCTGTGACGTGGCCTTATCGGGGGAAGGGGCGATGATGGATAGCCATCTGCTAGAGCGATGCCGGACACCGGAGGGATGGTGTGAAGCCTTTGCAGCGAAGGGCGCGCATGTTTCGCCACGGTCACTACGGGCCAACGCGCGCAAGCTGGGGGCATGCTACGTCCTAGGCGGCGCGATGCTGATATCCCCCGAACAAATCGACATTATCATGGAGGACGGCGCGTGCCACTCGAACCGTACAAGCGAGGCCCCGTCTGGTGGGCGAAGGGCCGCGTCGAACTCAACGGGCGCGGTATCACGGACTACATCCGCGAAAGCACTGGCGCATCTACAGAAGCTGGCGCGCGGGACTGGATCAACGCGCGGCAACAGCAGGAAGAGCGCCGCCACCTCTTAGGCGAAGATCATGCCCTGTCGTTCGCGGAAGCAGTCATGCTTTACCCGGCTAACCGGGACACTGCTAAGCATCTGATTCCGGTGGTCGCACGGTTGGGCAATCTGCCCGTCACCAAAATCACCGCCCGCATGATCCGCGACCTAGGGCGCGAGCTATACCCGAACAATTCTACGGATAGCTGGAAGCGCTGGGTTATCGCCCCCGCTCGCGCCGTCATCAACAACGCAGCCGATATGGAGAAGTGCCCGCATATCCGGGTGAAGGGCTACACCGACAAAGAGCGGGTCGCACATGACAAGAAGCGGGGCAAAAAGAGTCGCCCGTCAAAGACACCAGGCTCATGGGAATGGCTGCTAGCGTTTCGAGAGCATGCCCCCGACCGGCTGGGCGCGCTTGCCCTCTTCATGTTTTCAACCGGCGCGCGCATCGGTCAGGCCATAGCCATGCACCCCGACGCGCTCGACCTCGACAATCATCTGGTCACGATCCCCGGCGCGAAGGGCCATGATGACCGCACCGTGAAGATCCCGCCAGAGCTGGTCGATGACCTGCTAGCACTGGCCCCGCGCATCCCCCGCGGCTGGACCAACCGGAAGAGCAACCTTCGCGTCTTTGGATACGCAGAACGGTTTGGCCCGCTCAAGGCATGGCGCACGGCATGCACGAAAGCGGGCATCGCCTACCTGCCCCCGCACTCTGCTGGTCGGCACGGCTTTGGACAGGAAATGCGGGTGCGCCAGAACGTCGATAAAAAGGCGATCGAGCATGTCGGCGGATGGTCAGCAAAGGGCGATATGGTGGACCGCACGTACACGCATGCGGAGGATGCCGACACCAAGATTTTAGAGGCTCTTCGTACAGGGCGCGTACAAGCCGAAATAAAGACTGGCCTGAAACTGGCTAAAATGCTAGGGAAACAGACATGATGAACCCTTCTTTCGGGAGGCAGGGGCCGGAGGTTCGAATCCTCTCTTCCCGACCA
>Ga0115545_1000417_pt1 | contig 23100 bp, 14 predicted proteins | sample COGITO_mtgs_1003_FD_87188 | JGI IMG/M metagenome (GOLD analysis project Ga0115545, IMG submission 87188) | Pelagic marine microbial communities from North Sea - COGITO_mtgs_100330 | ecosystem: Environmental > Aquatic > Marine > Epipelagic | place: Germany:Helgoland, sampling site Kabeltonne...
ATGGCGTTCGCTGAGTGCCGGGGGGGTTCGACTGTGTTTTGTTGTGTTGTGGTGGGGGGGGGGGGGGGGGGGGGGGGGGGGTCTGTCAGTGACGACTATACCAAAGATAAATGGACCAATATACAACAGCCGGTTCATTATTGGGAATTGGTCTTCTACAGTCGTTGACTGCCATCAAGACAAATGACCCATCGATCGAAAGGAAGAATTTGGTGGGCGGTACGGTATGTGCTGTCGCATTCTTCCATTACATGTTGATGATATGCACCGACTCTGAACGATCCACGATACGATACGCCGATTGGTTCATAACGCTCCCGTTGTTATTCTTCGAATGTGTGCTACTCTGTGATGTTGATATTCCCGCGAATGTACCATCCATCATGACATGCGTGGCACTTCTCGTATTGATGTTGATCTTTGGTAAGATCGCAAGGGGGCGCAAAAGTGCGTTCGCGCTCGCATTTTTGTGTTTGGTCGCCTTCGTCGCGATATTTGTCACGCTCTTGCCTCAGAAGTCATCTACTGATGGCATCGTGACCCTTTCTGTCGTGAGCACGTGGTTTCTATACGGAGTCGCAGAGTGGTATGGTTCTGAACGGACGTTGAACAGTCTTGATGTGCTCAACAAGGCATTATTCGGACTGTTTGTCGTGCTCTCGTCTTGGAAATGACCAAAATCGCATATACTTTCATATGGAAACAAATGAATGTGTCACCGTCGTGTATCGTGGTGCACCCACAAGTGAGAGTATGTTCCGACCATCCCGCATTCATGGAGTGGAGACAGAGCCGAAATGTGTACACCGACGACACCGAGGCGCACATCGACAAACAATTGTTGGTCTGGTATGCTACGCTCCACAACGGCCGGGCCCAGGCCACATACGATTCAAATGGACTGGAATGGTGGGGCTCGGTTCACGGTTCGTGGTACCACGGGACGCGGAAACAGCGAATCACGATCCGATCCGCCCAAAGACCGGTGGACCTCCGCATATACAGCTACAACATCCAATATGACGGGGACAGTGGCAACCATCGTGCCATCATCAACAGTCTTCTGGGACGACTGGACCAATTCGACGTGGTGTGTCTGCAGGAGGTACCCACTCCGATTTGGGAATATCTGCATCGACGCAACACCACACATGCTTGGATCCAGCGGGATGGGGAAGTACTCGGGGTCGCCAGCCACTACAAGCCGGTCTTTCAGGACGTTCTCTTCCCCCATGTCGCAGGAGGGGAGGTGAAATATAGTGTCAACCACCGACCATTTCTCTGTGCCGTCCTTCCTGATCATAACATCGTCGTCGGTACTGCACACGTCTGGAGCATCTTCTCGGAACTTGAAAACAGAACCTCTCAGGGTGACATCCGACTGAAAATGACCTTCCTCGAACAGTGTTTCGCATACATGGAAAAGGCGCCCGGTGCTATTCAGATCTTTGCCGGAGATACGAACCTGGTGGCCGAAAAGTGGACACAATCGTATGAGGACGCATGTCTCAAGACGCTGGTCGTGACGGATCTGGGTCGTGCTGAACAGACACCAACCTGGGATGGATTTTCGAACGCCAACATCAAATATCATGAACGTCATCGTCCCGATCGTGTGTTGGTACGATCACGAACGACACCGGTTCAGGGCACGTTCTCGGTCGAGAACAAAGACATGCGATCAGATCATTTTCCCGTCACTGCCGTCGTTCGTATCGGGGACCATGATCCGGTGTGGGACATGTCCGCGCCAGTGCTTTCGGCGGCCCAGACGCTACACTCGTGTTATGACGATGGGTATGCCTTTCCCACGTGGTCCATGGAAAACATACCGGACCAGGAATCCATGTTCCGGGCGACTCGCGTCTACTACGGAGATAGTACCGGGATGCAGCAGCCCGACCTCGACGTGATACGCCGGCTCGTCCGTGAACGAGAACCCGTCAACATCGGCATGGGGCGACCATATGATGCCGATGCCCTCGAGGAAGCGTTTGGATATCGTACGGGCTACTATGGCGTGCTTGCGCAATCACACCGATTGCCACCAAGTTTGGCGATATACACGCAAGCACGGGTTGTCATACCCGGATCGGAACAGGTGGATGATGTCCACATTCTGCACGCCATCGGACTGGCGTTTGATTCACCATCACAACCCGATCACCAGTTGTTGCAATCTAAGAACTTGAACTGTGTAGCATTCTATCAACATATGTTCAGGATGATCTTCGCATGTGCCGACGACCGATTGGGTGTGGACAGCACGGTTGTCCTCTCGCTGGTTGGCGGGAACAACTTCGCTCGTCTCTTTCCAGGTGGCACGCGGCAATTCTGGCACCAGGTTTGGATTCCGGCACTGGAGTCTCATCTACAGGCACATCCCAGCCATTCATCGCGTCTGCGGGGCATGGGATTCCCGGATGCATTCCTGACGATGTTAAGTGAACACCTCCGAGACCGCCTCAAGGGCAAGGGTCGGTTTCCGAAGATCGTGTTAGATTATGATCGATCTAAAACGCTGTTCATCAACGCTTGGGACCCTTGGTCTGTTGTGGGTAATGGCAATGCATCTGACAACAGCCTGGATGGATTTGTAGGACGAAGTTCGAACGTAGGTGTGTTATCGTCACTCCTCACCAACCCATTCCTCACCAACGCAACAGCATACAATTTCGTCCGGTAGCGTATTATACATTAGTCCGTGTATATATGATTAAAATACTATGATTTGACCATGTATCCTAAAAAAAGGTGATGATCTGGAGATCGTTATGGTAGTACGCTTATTGTTTACATTTACATATAAATAAATGAGTTCGGAGTGTCCGAACACAGAACACGTGGATATCACCGTCTACCAACCAACATCAATAAGGAATGACTCATGTGTTTCTTTCATGCACCTACCTGATCGAGAGATGTCATTTTATCACGGAGCGTAAAACATAATTAATATAGAGATGTTTAATACAAAAACACTTTCCATCTGATGGGACGGACTCAACGAAGAGTGTAGGGAAGTTACGTCCCGGCTCGTGGACCAACATAACCGCCGTATCTATCATAATCTTCTCTCATGCTTTCAGGCATTTTGTATATATCGGTCCCGTATCGGGCAGAGACGGTGGGATATACGGATGCTGTCCAGACGATCTTCACCGGGACCGTTGAATACGGGACAAAGTGACTCGTTGTTGCAACAAGAGATACCAAACGACTCGTCGCATATGTCGTGATGTATTGATTAATGAAAAAGAACTGAATAGAAAACATGTCCATGAACGAACTCCTCATTCGATGTCTACAGAACAATTATAATATGAGTCGATAGTAAGACCAAACTGAACGAGTTGAGCAACTCCGAACTCCAGTCATGGTTACGAGAATAGTCTCGGTCATGACAAACGACGCAAGACGGAGAACGTGGACTACATCTCTAGACTCCTGACTGATAACGATGCATTACGTCACGCTACCAATTTCCTGGACGTCCCATATTTAGAAGGATTGACCTTATCCACCTTGTCACATATTCGGAAAGAGGAACATGACAGCGTCCATGGCCAACCATTTCGTCCGGTAGCGTATTATGCATTAGTATCAGATTTAGTTTACAGTATATGGAATAAAATGTTTTGTCCTCCGATTATGATGACGACGATTCTGTTCGAGACAGGTGGTAGCAACTGGGCCGTCGGAGGGGAGACCTTAATTAGTCACTGATCATTTCGATACGATTTCATCCTGTTCCGTTCGACGAGACGGCGATGCCACGAACGGTCTGCAGGAACTTTTCTTGGATCGCAGGATCTGAGCTACGGTCGGTGCGGAGGATACGGAGGAGTTCGATCTGCACGATGTTGAAGACGATACAGTTTCTATGGACCACCTCCTCCTCCTCATCCTCCTCCTCCTGTGATGTGATCTGGTCCAGTGTCTGTTGAACGTGGTCCCACTCCTGACCAATCTTATTCGCCAGCCGATGGTGCCGGAGGGGTACCAGTTCATGCACAGATCTTTCGAAGGCCAGCATATCGACCTGTCGTGTAACACTCCGGACCAGTCGAACAAACGATCGAAAGAACGGCCACCGCTCGTACATATCCTGGAGAGTCCGCAGCCCATCGGGCCCGTGCTGCCGAATGTACATCTGGCAGGCATGTCCGAGCCCGAACCATGCCGTCATGTGCACTCGCGTTTGCCCCCATGCAAACACCCATGGGATTGCACGCAGTGCGCGGATACCACCCTGGGTGCTGTTCCTCCGTGCTGGACGGCTCCCTACTCTCAGGTGGTCTGCCAACTCTTGAACCGGCGTCACGGCATGGAAAAACTCCAGGAACCCGGGTTGACCATAGACCAGGTTCCTGTAGCAGTCGCATGAGGTACTGGACAATTGGTCCATTGCATCTCGCCATTCGGCGGAGATCACAATGGATTCTTGTGTCGTCATGTGGAGGACCTGACTGGTCAACTTGTCCAGAGTGTGTAGTGCCGTTTCGTGCCGGCCGAGCTGCTTGTCGATTGTCTCACCTTGCATCGTGAGTCGGATCCTCCCGTTGACCGTCTCGGGTGGCTGAGACTGCAGTGCGACGTCCAGAGGACCACCGCCACGACTGACGGTGCCCCCACGACCATGAAACAGGGTCAATTTCTTCTGGTGTTTGGTGACGACCACTGCGTGCAGTTGCTCCTGTGCAACGTGGAGCTCCCAGGCACTGGACAACCGACCGGCATCCTTGGTGCTGTCCGAGTAGCCCAACATCACTTCCTGGTCATCGTCCTCCACACTGTCCAAGACACGGTCGATGATTGTCGCTGCCTGTTGCAGATCACTGCGCGTTTCAAACAGTGGGACGACGCGCATGGGACGACGGACTCCACTCTGTTGCTGCAAGAACCGGACGGCGAGGACATCACTGGCGGTGGCGGTCATGCTGATGACGTACGCGCCGAGCGACTCTGGCTCCAGTGTCCCAATCAACGCGAACGTGCGCAGAACGTCCTGTGTCTCCTCTGAGGAGACCTGGCGCAAGAATGTCTCCCAGTCGTCCACCAGCAGAGTGGTGGCGTTGGTCAGAAACTGGATTTTCCGGTCCTCTGTCCAGGTGGCGTATGATCCCGCGCCGACGTAGCGGGTGAGGGCATCGACAGCCCTCTCGTGATGACTGGCCTCCTGTCGAATATCCAGTGGCACCAGATGCAGTCCAAAACACGTCAACCGACGAAGGGCCGCATGAATCCGCCGCCAGGTTGGCGACTGGGGTCGGTGACACGCGAGCAGTGCCTGTAAAGGCACGGCGAGGTCGGCTCGGGTTTGAATAGCGATCCGCGGCGGAGGCGACGTGGGGATCGACGGTGCCAGGTACGCCTGCGTACTGTACAGTCGTGTTTGCAGCGCAGTGCAGACGTAGCGATGTGGTGCGGTGACGGGGTCGACGTCCGGTGTCAATGACGGGTCCAGCGTCTGGATCACCGCCCGGAGGTCGGCGGTGCATCTCAGTTGATCGTCGTCGGTATCGGCACAGAGCTCGTTCAGTTCCTTGATCCACAACCGACAGGCTTCACGCCGTCCCATGAAGTGTGTCAGATGCGTCGTCTGGGCAGTGACGTTGGCGTTGCCATCCCGATCGGCGCCGATCCAACTGCTGACACGCAGGCATGTCGTAGTCGGTGGCAGTGGCCGGACACCCAAGACGGTGACCAAGGCTGCATCCACTTGATCCAGGTATCGGGGGACGCTCTGCCACAACACCTGACCAACGACGGTCAGCCCGTACTGCACTTCCTGTTCCGGAGTCGGCGCTTGTCGATCGCAGATACTGGCGTCTGCATGCAGCAGGTCTTGCCGTGGTGTCACTTGCGTAGGATGTGCCGTCAGCACCAAATCCACTTGCTGATGAAGTAACATATCACGAATCGTCTGGGGACCTATTCCGTCCTCTCGCAAGCGCCGGATCGTCCGGACTATGTTGCCGCCCTGCTCATGAGTGTCGTTGCCGGCACTACCCGGGAACAACGCTCGCAGGGTCGAGGCCGAGGGCAAGGCGGGCCGGGTGACACCGTCGACAAGGGCCCGGAACGTCAGTCGATTCGGGGTGGTGTCATATGCCAGGGACAACTTCTCGAGTCTTTCACGGACGGTTCTCGTCGTGACTCTCATCAGCGTGTTCCGGTACATGAGATATGATGGAATAGTGTGGACAGGGCAGAACAGAGTCAGAAGAAGTGAACTGGATGGAAATTTATTTCATCACATAGCGATCTTAGTGGGAGCTGACAGCAACCCCAGTGGAAGAAGCTGTAGAATCTGAAGACATGGTTCGGTTCACCTTCCTTCTGATATGTATATACTCCCCGCGATTAATTTAATATTGATAAAAAATAGAGGTCCAGAAACCAAACGAGACCAACAGTCAGTGCCTATCAATCATTTAATTTGATATATGAAGAAGATAGTGTCGGTTATAGGACATGTATATACTCCCTGCGATTGATATTACTATTGGTAAAAAAAGTAGAGGTCCAGAAACCAAACGACTCGTCATCAACTGTTGGTCTCGACGACCGATGACGAGTCTTTTGGTGTCTGGACCTCTATTTTTTACCAATAGAAAATTAATCGCAGGGAGTATGTACATACATATCACTACATTTCCTATAACTGACAATCAATATCTTCTTCATAATAAATGATTGATAAGGACTGACTTTTCATCAACTGTCGGTCTCGAGGACCGATGACGAGTCGTTTGGTTTCTGGACCTCTATGTTTTACAAATATTAGTAGCACTCGTCATCAACTGTTGGTCTCGACGGTTTCTGGACCTCTACTTTCTGTACAAATATTAAATAATCGCAGGGAGAGTATATACATATCACTCGTCATCAACTGTTTGTTGGTCTCGACGACCGATGACGAGTCTTTTGGTTTCTGGAAATTTGTCTTTGCCATCAGTGCGTGAGTGACGAAAATCATCATGTGTTTGTAAGTAATAAAATTCAATTGTCATGATCCAAGACATCTTGGCCTTCGCCAGCAACCGATGGGGGGACAAGATCGCAGTTGTCGGCACGTCCAGGACCTACTTCGAAATGTATCGACGTGTTCTTGCCGGTGCTGCTTGGATGCAACACCAGCAATTTCCCGACGACGATGGTCCTCTACACGTGGCAATGGTGTGTGCCAACTCTGTTGCCGTCATGGAATGGCACTACATCTGTGCTATGACTGGGGCAGTGGTAGTGAACATCAACCCGCAGTGGACGAAGATCAAGATGGAGGCGACATTGAAGAGAATTGGCGCACATGTTGTCGTCTATTCTCAGGAGTTTGTCCATAAATTGGTGGATGTCACAACAACCGCCCGCGTCTGCGTCGACGCAGCGACCGACGGCAGCAACGTGTTCAATCACGCGGACGTCGTAGCGACTCAGATGCCGTTTCAGTCTCGGTCCGTTGACCCGGATGCTCCCTTCCAGCTATACTTTACGTCCGGCACGACGGGTACTCCCAAATCCGTGTCTCTCTCGCATCGGATCGTTTTCCAACATGCTCTCGGGGCGGCAGACGAGATGCGATTTGAGGAGGCGGATCGGTGGTTGCATCGGTCGCCCATGTTTCATCTGGTGGATGTGTTTGCCATATTCTCCATCACTCTGCGTGGAGGGTCACACGTGTTTGAACAGCCCGGGGTGACGGGTGTCGTGGCCATCGAACGCTTCCGGGTCACGTGTTTCAACTGTGCCTCGACCTCCATGCTCCTGCTTGCTCATTCTTACCAGAACGAGGATCTGTCGTCCCTCCGGATCATTTCTTGTGGCGGTTCGCCATTGAGCACGACCGACGTGCAGTTCGTCATGACGACTTTCCAACCGGCGGAGTTCTTCTGTTCGTACGGCATGACCGAGTGTTGTGGCAAAATCTCAATGTCCTTGTTGCCCTTCGGCAAGCGGATGGCACCACAGCGGCACCTAGCGCTGGTGGCGTCTTCCGGGCGCCCCTTCACGTCGATGGAGGTCCGAATCGCTGGCGATGGACCGATCGGGGAGATCCAGATCCGGGGACCCACTGTGTTTGACGGGTACGAGGGTCTGGACCGTGCCGATCACTTCGTCGACGACTGGTTCCGGACGGGCGACCTGGGGCGCTGGGGACCGGAGGGCTACTTGACTGTGGTGGACCGGATCAAGTCGATGATCTTGGTGGGTGGTGAGAATGTGTACCCTGTCGAGGTGGAGAAGGTCATCTCGGCCTTTCCCGGCGTCACACTGGCCTGTGTGTTCTCGGTTCCAGATGCGCTGCTCACCGAACGTGCTATGGCCGCGATCACGGTGGATCGAGTGATCAACCTCTCGGATCTGCGCTCGCACTGTGCAGAGCGGCTCTCGTCGTACGAACGTCCCAAAGACTTTCTCGTCCTGCCGTACCTGGCAAAGACGGCGAGTGGCAAGCTGCGAAGCGACGTCGTGCGCTCGAGTGTGCTTGGTCGGATACCCGGCTGCTACTCGGTGGACATGATGCTGACTACTGCTGCTTCTACGGGTTCTGCTGCTACGGCTTTTTACACTGGGGCACCACTGGAGGGTCCGGGTCTCTCTCCGTTGCCCACGGACGAAGCAGTGGGGAGTAGTGCCCACGTGTTGCTGGTGCTCGATGAATGTACCGATGACGAGCAGGCGAGCTTCCTCGCACAGACCAACACCGCCGCGGCCCTGGTCGCACTGCAGACCTTTGCGGTCTGCACGCTGGTGACCCGGAATGGGTACCGGGACCCGACACAGAGCTGTGTCATTTCCATGTTCCGAGTCGCCCAGTCCGAACTACCTCGGGGCCGGCTGCGGATCGTCAACCTCGAGGGTGCGGCTGCTGGGACTGCCTATTTCGATTGCAAGTGGTTGGCTGCGGATCTGGAGGCCGAGTTGACGGTCCGTGACGGTGGTGACCTGTACGTTCCGCGACTGGCGCCACTCGCCACTGTCCAGGTCGAGAATCACGTGGTACCATCACTGGTGGTACTGACGGGACCGGGCGCCCTCGGCGTAGAGATTTCGCGGTGGTTGCTCGCCGAGACGGACTGCCATGTCGTCTGGGCCTGTCGTCGCGTCCAGACGACGGAGTTGGACGTGCACCAGATTGTGGGTAAACGGATGCCCGACGTCGTTGCCGAGGCCGAGGCCCGCTACGGTGTCCGCGTGAATTGTATTCTGCATCTGGCCGGCATGCTCAGTGACAAGTCGATCTCCCACACGACTCCAGCCATCCTCGAGGCGGTGATGGCACCCAAGACGGGGAGACTGACGATGGATGCCATTGGGGTCGCGGGGCCGACCGTGGTGGTGTTTTCGTCCATCTACTCTGTCCTCGGACAACCGAACCTGGTACATTACGGTGCCGCGAATGGATACCTCGACGGGCTGCAGGACCGGCCGAATGTGCAAGTCATCAACTGGGGAACCTGGGACTCGGCGGGCATGGCCAACAGCCTGGGCAAGGGGTTCCGGACCTACTGGGAGGGTCGCGGAATGCAGTTCTTGGAGCTGCAATCGACTATCCGCTGGTTGTACGAATCTGTGATTTGCAACACGAGCACGACTGGGCAGCTGGTGGTTGCACCATGCGACTGGGACCGATTCAAAACAGTCAGTCGGTCGACACAAGCAATCTTTACGGATCTCCTGTCCGCTCCCGCTGGCGCTGTCATCACCGCTCCTACTCCCGCTGCTGCTCCTGCTGCCGCTGGCGCTGTCATCACCGCTCCCGCTCCCGCTGCTGCTCCTGCTGCCGCTGGCGCTGTCATCACCGCTCCCGCTCCCGCTGTTGCTCCTGCTGCTGCTGTCGCTGGTCTGGATGTCTTGTATGCGGCTGTACAGTCGGTGGTGTCGGAACGGATTCCTACGCCCGATACTGACTTGGTGACGGAGATGGGACTCGATTCAATCACGGTGATCGACGTGGTGAATCATCTTGGCACGACATTCGATCATGACTTCCCTCCGACATTTCTGTTGACCTATCCGACAATCACCAACATGTACCAATATTGCCTCGAACATGTGGATCTGGTCCCTGCTGCTCCCTCAGAGGTTTCTCCTCGGACTCGATTTCACGCAATGATCGACTTGGCGGCCCAGGTACACGTACCTTCCCTGGATACCGACCTGATCGCAGAGATGGGACTTGACTCCATCGTAGTGATCGATGTAGTCAATCACCTAAGTGCCACTCTTGCGCACGAGTTCCCTCCGACGTTCCTGATGACTCACCCGACAATCGCAGGCATGTACCAGTACTGTCTCGATCATGCTATTCTAACTCCGGATCCAGCCCCTGTGGCAGCCCCTGTGGCAGCCCCTGTGGCAGCCCCTGTGGCAGCCCCTGTGGCAGCCCCTGTGGCAGCCCCTGGTCCGGTCGCCTGTCGTCAAGATTGTGGAACCAGTATCCAGAGTCGGGATACCGACTATTATGAATGGTTGTTGTACGCACTGCAAACGATAGAGCTGACCCGAGTGAGTGAGGTACATACACTGAATCACCTAGTGGAACTGGTACCCTTCCGCATGGCCGTCAACAGCACCCTGGGTCGATTCGCAGTGCTCCACACGGAAATGATGCATTCTGGGTCGACGATTCGAACGGATGTCACGTACCAGGCCAACGACTTGGTCCGTTTGGTCAACAGCATCGACGAGCGGGACCACCTGCTGTATACACAACTCGATGTCAGTATTCCCGTCTATTTTGTTCTGGACAACACCCTCTCCGACAAGACGGTGCTTCACGTCGTGTACAACCATGCGATCCTCGACGGCACCTCGATGGCATGGATCCTAGAGTACCTCTTTGCCGTCTATGGCAACCTATCCAAACGCCACACTGCGGTGTTGTTGCCGATACCGTATGAAAAGACCACATTCGTTGTCACCAACAAGTCCACTGTCATTGACCAGCAATCCAAACGACCAAGCATCGTCGACAGCATGCTGTTCGCGACCAAGAACCTGTACCAGGAACGCAATTGGCTGTGGCGCCACAATGAGAACATCGGGAATAGGAGTGATGATCATCGTATCGTGCATCTCACCCTGGACTGTCTGCCGGCACTCAAGAGTACCTCGGTGCGCAATGGCTGCAGTGTGGCCAACATGATCCAGGCTGTCGTATGCAAGTCCATCTTCGGGGTCCAGAGCGGCAAGACGTTGAGTGTCAAGATGATGACCGTCTGTGACTGGCGACAGGTGGCCGGAATCCGTGTTTCTCAATGGAGTTTCGGAGCACTCTTCACCCAGAATAATCTCATCTTGAGAACGTCCCGCGACGACGTCACCCGAACCACGTTGGAACACATCTCTGGGTCATTCCGGGAACAGACCAGACTCAATCGTTCGATACACCACATCCTATGCCTTGAGGATATGATCCGTATGTTCGCATGGATCTTTGGATGCTTCTTCCGTGTCATGTCTTTCTTCGGATCCTGGTTCTGGTCTAGATTGTTTCGATGGGACAGTGTCAACGACATGATTGTGATGGTCAACGACCTCGGGACACATCAACCGGCATGGTGCCAGGACCAGATGGACGTACGATTCCTGCACCAACACCTCCGTGTACCCTATCTCCACGTCTATCACTTTGTGCAGGACGGACAGTTGCACCTGAGCATCTCGTCCAACTTGGACACCACTGACCAACTCTGCAAGGCGACACATGATATCATGACCGGGCTCGTGGTGATGGACTGAGTGTATACCATTCAGTTTGGCGTGTGTGTGTGAGATACATATGTACTAATAAAAAAAACATATGTGGAAGTTCGTGCAAGCAGACACGGGTAGTGAAATACAGACGGCAACCACGACGGAGAACGAAACGAGTCGAATCGTGGATCTGGTCTGGGGAGTCGTGCGTCTATTCAGCTTTCCGATGTATCCGATCACCCGTAAGTTCGAAGATGATATCCAAGTCGTCCGTACGATTCGCACCTGCCTGATGTCTTGGCAGAAGCTCGCCTACCGACTCTTGCACACATTTGTCGATTCCGAGTTTACGGCATTTGATTCAAACTACTTGGCACAGATGACGATACATGATACATTGGACGAAACGAACACTCGGAACAACAACATACAACAATACACGCACTATGAAGCACACAACAATGCAGTCTCGCTAACTGGGACGAACAACACCTCGACCTTGGGCGTGATCTACCCCGAGTCGATCGAGGAAATCAAGGAGGCACTGGTCTGTGCACGTACTCACAAGCACCGGATCAAAGTCGTCGGCACAAACCATTCCTGGAACAGTGACCACGGTCAGTCTGCAGGCGCCAAAGCAATCGTCATGGCGAACTTCACTACGGTGGGTGTGCCGACAGAGGAGGGCGTAGTCATCGTGGGATCGGGTACGACATGTAAGAGTCTCCAGACCCAGATGGCCCGTCTCGGGTGGTATCTTCCTTCCATACCCGAGTACGCGCGGATGACGGTGGGTGGAACAATCGCTACTAACTCGCATGGGTGCTCCGCCTCTCACCTTCCTATGGCGAACCACGTTCTTGCCATGGAGGTCGTCTACCTCTCGACAGACAGTGACGAACCCCAATGCCGATGGGTGGACACCAGTGGAAACGATGTGCAGGCCAAGGCATTCCGGTGTCACATGGGAAGACTCGGTGTTATCACGCAGCTCAAGATCCAGCTGTCCCGACTGACGTACCATCGCCGTACACAGAGTATGGTGCATGTCGATGCACTCAAACAGGATGTATCGCTGCTGAGCGATCCTATGTTCGCAATTGGTAAAATCGAACCGATCACAGGCGTCATGGTCCTCGACGTCCATGGTAAGTCCGAATCGAAAGGTACTCCATTGACAGACAAAGACGAACTGCGGGAAAAGGAAGAGAACAGTGCGGTGAACGCAATAGTCGTGTATTTCTCAGACATGTTCATTGTGTGGTACTTGGTTGTTCTGCGAATCATGTCGCCATGGGTGGTCACGGTCCTCTCGTGGATCCTCTCTAGCCTACCGATCGCGTCTATGGCCATGATCATGAAAGGATCAACTGTGTTGGGATGGACCATGTTGCTGGCCACATCGGGTATCTGCATGCAGTCCGCAACGTTCGTGGTTCTGATGACCTGGTTCGTCAATGGGTACAACGACCCGCAGCATCTGGTCCCTGCACACTATGCACAGTCGGACTATTTTTTCTATCATGGCTACTGTGATCATTCGCTCCAAACCGAATTCAACTTCGACCCCCGATATCGGTCCCATTTCATCGACATTTGGAGATCGGCTGCTCTGCAATTCCCTGGCACCGTTGTTCCCTGTGCTGTACGGGTCTTTAAAAACGATCACGACCACGTACTGTTCTCGCACGGTACGACACCAACGTCCGACATCGTCATGTCCATGTATTGCCCAACCAAAAACACCACCGACGCCGAGAAAGTCTTTACATACATGATTACTGAACTGGACCGCCGCAGAGTCGTGTTTTCAGTTCATGGTGGAAAGCATATTCCAGAGTACATGCGAGACGGGTGGATTTTTACAAGAAACGTAGACTTCAAGTCACGATACAGTCTCATGTCGGGACAAGTATGTAAATACGACCACTATGGTTTATTCAGCGTTCCTGGACATGTATTGACTGATCACGTTTGTCTCCGACACAACAACGATGCACGATGCAAATGTCATGATACAGTCGACACAATACACGAAAGTCACTGACTGTCTGTGAATAAATTTCTGAATCATCGTTCTCACACTCTAGATCTATCCAGATGGTCAAAGACTTGATTTGGAGTTACAGGCAACTCCAGAATAGGGAAATTTCCAGGAAGACAATATCGGATGGCAGAGACGATTCCAAGAGCTCCTGCCAGTGGAGGTTCTCCAGCTGACTTATAGGAGCGCCAGAACTGATCCGACTCGGGTCGTGTATACATATGGATGATGGTTTCACGTGGACAGTCTGTCGCTAGCGGAATTTTGTAGTCCCACCAGTCCACATGTTGACCCTGTTTCTCATCCTCCATCAGCACAGCACCGAGTCCCATCATGTATGCTCCTTGGATCTGCCCCGCGTCTGTGGTTTGGTGGATACTGTCACCCGTTTCACACCACAGTTCAGCATGCAGGACGTCGACTTCTCCTGCCAGCAGGTCCACCTCCACCACGTGCATCGTCACACCCTGCGACTGAATCACCAGTGGATTCGATGCATAGACTGCACCGGGCGTTCTCGTGATAGATGTAGGCGAGACATAGGGTGTCCGGCACGCTAGACTGCAACCGATGGTCCAGGGTTCCTCTAGGGCGCTAGCATCCTCAAAGACATCGGACCCCGCTACTGCGAACCAGGTTGCCATCACGTGCATGCTCCACCGTAGAAAGTATCCGACGTACTGGTACATCCACGCACCGTATGCCCAGATCCCGACGTACCAGACAATGTCGATGGTGGCGAGTGTGGCTGCAATACATGCAGATTCGGTCGAGGTGTTCCCACCCGTGGGATATGGGTTCGGCGTCACATCAGTATCGTTTCCCAGAACTCGCACCCGTCCTCTGAGCTGAGCACGATCGAGAGGAAAGGGGAAGTTGTTCACTACCGCGCGCACGACGGCTTCGGTCACTTTGGTACGGAGACCTTGCCCGATTTCCATGCCGTCGACCGCGACCTGTATGCTGCCGTCGGGCATGATACTGACCCGGGCAGTTGCGGGTCGTCGGATACTGGAGAAAAAGCTGGGCATCACACTGATGGCCCGTCGCCGTTTGCCTGCCCAGCGGCTGTTGAATGCTGCCACGGACGGCTGCAATGCTTGGCGACGGACCGTGGCCTCGTCCCAGAAGGTCTGCAGCATGGCCACTTCCGCCGCGGGGTACTGCCGGAATCCGGTTCCCAGTCCACGGGAAATCGACCCGAACAGCCCCCAGCCCGGGGTACGCACCAGGTTTTGTGACCTCAAGAGGTGCGGATCAATGTCCTCTGCGGCAGCGATGTGGTCCAGAATATGTTCGATGATGAACAGTGCTTCGACCACACCCGGTGCCCGTGCCGTCGTTCGCACACAATCATCGGTCGGGCGGATTTCCACATGGACGTCGACAGCAAGGATACCGTACCACTGGGTCAAGAGCTCGTGCACCGAATGGACCAGAAAGCCTGCGAAAGGACCGACGCTGCCGCCATCCAGCACCACCCGGCAATGCAGACCAACGATACGGTGGGTAGTTGTCGCAAATGTGACTTGATATGTCGCATGCATAGCCGGGCGTCCACCGGTCATAGCCATATCGTCGGTTGACAACACGAAATTGGCAACCGAAGCGCCGTTGCCAATGTGACGCGCCGCGAGACATGCCATGGCCACGTGCGGCAGGTGCCGGTCCAGTTTGCCTCCAAAGGCTCCACCGACTGACGTTGTCTGGACACGCACGTCGGCCACCGGTACCTCCAGCACCCGTGCCGCGACAGCTTGTGCGGCGCGGTTGTCTTGACTCGCCACGTGGATCGACCATGTACCGAGTGGTCCGGGTGCACACACGACCGACTGGGGCTCGATGTACATGTGTTTCTGTGAGCCGGTCCGACAGGTGCCGGTGAGTGTGCGCGTGGACCACAGCATCGAGTACAGAGCGGGGGTCAGGTACGTGACGGACCGGGCGGAGTCGACTGGAAGTCGGTCGGAAGCTGCTGCTGGAGCGTCATGGTGCACGGCGCGGAGGCGTCGCGCCTCTTGACGGGCCTGGTCCAGTGTCGGGGCCAGCACCATGGCGACCGGTTGCGTGCGATAGAGCGGGAGCGTGCCGATGGGTACCATCACACGTTCGGCAAAGGCTTCGTTGTTCCAGTTGCTGTACACAATCGAGAGACCATCCACGGGCGCTTCGATTACTACGGTCGATGGTTCAACAACGTCGCCCGCGATACGGTCCAGGCGCCCCATGCCGGCTGCCAGCACGTATGCACAGTACAGGCGTTTGACCAGGGGTGGCGTGTCTGCCGTGTAGATGGAGCCTCCACGCGCCTGGGACCGACCCTCGTATTTGGGGAGACGATCCGGCGCCAGCAGAATGCCGTCCCGACTGTTGTTTTCATGGGTGTAGATAGTCGTCGACGGCAGACGGCGTGTCGCGGCGTAGCTCTGCAACCCGAGCTGCAGTTTGCGGATGCGGGCCCGACATTTCCGCAACATCCGCGTGTCCGTGGAGAGACAGGTTCCCGATGTCTCCGTCGTCAGCTGGCCTGCCGCCATGCACATGTACGGGCCGGTGGCGGGTGCTACGGTACAGACAATGGCGTCTGCACCACAGGCTCGGGAGCGACGGGCATCTCGATGGGCTTCGTACGTGTCACAGTGATGCAACGTGAGTTCTGTGATCAGACTCTGGGCGTCGAAATCCTCCGCCCACCAGTCTTGAAAGGGGCACCTGATCTCGAGTCCGGTCACCGGCGAACAGCGTCTGATCGTGGTCTCGAGCGCGGCAAGCATCGGAACCGTGTCGAAGTTCAACCCATGCACCTTGGCAAGAATGAGGTTGCCCACCAGCGTCCCGGTGTTCCGGACCGCGTGTGTAGCTACACGCTCGATGTGGGACCGCAGGCCCGGTGGTGCCGCCGCCGCGACTTCGTTCAACGTGCATGCCGCACCCATCGTCAGTGTCCCAGTGTCTTCATCGTACGTCACCTGTCGCAGAACTGCGACTTTCCGGAGATCCAGTGTGCCGCGTACGTGATCGACAACAAAAGGCAATCTGCTGGCCTGGTCCCCGGCCACCACCCGAGGAGGAGCATCGCTGCTCATGTGCGTTTTTTCCACTGCCTCTCGTGACTCTGTAGGACGCACGACGAGATCTTCAATGTCAATCAGCAGTGGTGCAGTGGTGCCTTTCTTCAGGCACGTCAAGAGGGCACCATAGCCTGTACACCGACACGCATGGCCATCCAGACGGCCGCTGTCACAGGTCTTGTCCGAGACGGCGGTACACAGGTTCAGGATCTGGCCTGGAGTACAAAATCCACACTGCGTGGCCCCTTCGCGTACAACAAGACGCTGCATCTCGTCAAAGGATCCATGTTCGATGGTCCGGATCTGATGGAAGGTCGACGCCTGCTTGACCGAGAGCAGACACGTGTTGACTGTTTTCCATGGACTCGATGCGACTTCCTGGATCAGGACTACACAGGCTCCACAGAAACCTTGCCCACATCCTTCTTTTGTACCGGTCAGTTCGAGTGTATATCGCAGATAGGAGAGAAGACGGTCCTCGGCTGACGTGTCCGGAACGGCATAAGTCGTATTGTTGATCGACAAGTGCATGTATGTGAGAAAATGAATGGTCCGTCTCTCTCTCTCTCTATATATATATATTCGTGGATGCGAGGGATGGAATATTCTGCAACATTCTCTAAATGCATGGTCGAAGATTCAAATCATAGGAGTGGGTTCGTATTTTAATCATAGTGCTCGCTATAATAAAAAAAGTCATGACAGCAACAATGGAATGGTTAGATAAGATGATGACGGACGGCATTGGAAGGTACCTACAATACAGTGATTGGATGTTCCTGAACATTTTCGCCCTGAAATATAGTGTTTCCCGATGGTTCTCCCCAAAGGTGACTCATGGTCGAGAAGTCGTCCTTCATGCACACCAGAGCGTGTTCACGTACGGGCGAGAAACTGCCAAAAGAGTGTTGTTCATGGTCCCGGGTGGAGGATTCGTCTATGATCGAACGGGAACGATTGATGGTAGCATGCATGCACTGGCCACCCATGCCGACATGTTTATTGTGGTATGTCCGTACCAAGTGGCACCAATCGCAAAGTTTCCACAGATCCATGATCAAGTCCGAGTCGCTTTTGATGACGTCGTCACACGCTTTCAGTTCCAATCGGATACGGCACTGTACGTGGGTGGAGAATCTGCGGGTGGCTCGATCGCCATGGACACGATCAAGTACATCCAGACACAGTCCTCCCATCCATTGGCCGGGATCATTCTGTGGTACATGACTCCATCGATGACCACGTTGCCACCGGACTCGTTGAAATTCCAAACGGTGCTTCTGAATCCGTACGACTATGCCTACTACATTCGATCCTATACCAATACTATAATGGACGTCAATTCTCCCCGGTTCAGCCCGATCCACTGTCAGTATGCGCGTGTACCTTGCCTCACGTTCGTGTCCAACAAAGACATCTATCAACACGTACAGACGGAGTTCGGGAACCGAGTGAGCGCCGACCTCCAGATGGTGGACCACCGTCACGGATACCTTTCAGACATCAAGTCGGCCCAGCAAGACTTTCCCGCCGTGGTCGACTTTCTCACGCGCACTACAGTTATTTAAATATACAACGTTTTATTCAAATATCCACCCCTAGCACTTGAGAGTATAATGTTGGTCCAAAACCGCCGTTGCCCCAGATGAAGATGGAAGAGCACTTTTTGATGCAAGGTCCCTTCCTGCAATTGATGAATGATCCACTCTCTTGAAGTTTCTTTATACTCGTCCGTGATTAGTGATTTTTCATTGATCCACCCTTTGATATCATTCCACCCCCCCCCCCTACAATTCCAGGATGATACAGTATGGACGACGGGCGGAAAATGCCGTGACCAGGGCCGTTCCCAGATCGGTGTCCGTCGTGACGACCGACGATGGGATGTTGAATCCTTTCATGATCGATTCCCATTGGATTGCGTTGGTGCTCAAATCTGTGCATTCGGCAACAGACGCCGAACTCGAGTCCAGGCGCTGAACCGACTGTTCGATCTGGAGTATCTTGTACTGGTTATTCGCCAAGATGATAGTCACAATGGGCAAGTTGTATCGCGACTGTGTCCAGAAAGCAGGGAGGGTGTATGCTGCGGACCCGTCGCCCTGCAGGTTCAATACAAAGCCAGATGAACCAACTGCAGCGCCGATGGAACATGCCGGTCCCATTCCAATGGATCCACCAGTCAGTCCCATGTGTCGAAACTGCCGAGTCGTTGCGGCCGCAGATTGGTCCCAATAGGCCTTTCCAAAGGTGATGGATTCGTCCACCACAATACAGTCGTCGGGTTGATGCTGTGCGATAATCGATGCGAATCGCTCCGACGCAGACGTGGGTGCAGAAATCGCCACGGGCATCCGAGTCGTAGTAGTGTCATGACTCTTCAGATGCCGCTCGACCTGCGTCAGCACCTCCGCGGTGGATCCCGGGAGTGTCACAGGATGATACTTCGAGTCCGGAACGACATGCTCTGGCTGTGACTGGTAGCCGAACATGGCGACTGGACGAGCAGTATTCACAAATACGACCGTTTCGTAAGACCCCAGCTGATGGCGCGCACTGGACGGGAAATAGGCAATGCGGACGATCGGAGGCATTGTGCCACCTCGTGTGATACACGCAAAGTTATTCTTGCAGAGCAGATCGACCCCACGGGTATGGAGTCGGGTCAGAGCCTCCGCATTCTCCGCTACGAAGAATTCGTCGGGAAGCACCACCGCGTGGATCGGACCGGTCGGGAACGCAGTCGCCGTCTGTACACTGTCACTGTCGGTGGTACGATCATGCGACCGGCGACTAGGGAGCAGTTGGGTCCAATTGCAATCATGGGGGACGATGATGGTCGACACCCGGGAGTCCCGGGTCTGGGGAGCACCGTTCATGAACTGCATCGCACGCTTCAGGACTGCCGTAACATCAGACGTCGGCAACAACACACGGACGTGACCAGACACCGTGCGAGCAAGTGACTCGATATCGGAGGCCAGGGGCGGATCCTGTTCCTTGTGATACGTGGAAATCTCGCCGATGATGTTCAGAACCTGGGACTTGGCACGCTTGGCGTTGTGGAGGTTGGACAGTCCATTCGCCAGCCCCGGGCCCAAGTGCAACAGCGTACATGCCGGCCGGCGGGTGGCTCGAAAGAACCCATCGGCGGCCCCGGTGGCCACATTCTCATGTAAACACAGGACCGTCTTCATGTCCGCCGTACCCATTTCCGTCAGAAGCCCCATCTCGGTGGTACCGGGATTGGCAAAACAAGTGTCGATGTGTTCCGCCCGGATCGCTGAGACAAGTATACGAGTGATGGTCATCGTTTATTCAATTATGATCCACGCCTTTTTAACAATCGAGACATAAATTCGAACGCTGACATTGACCAGGTTCTACCCAGAATCGAGTCGCGATGTATTGATTAATGACAAAGGAATAGAAAACATGTCCATGAACGAACTCTACAGAACAATTGTAATATGAGTCGAGAGTATATCGAGACCAAACTGAACGAGTTGAGCAATTCCGAGCTCCAGTCATGGTTACGAGAATACTGCAGAACTTGTCTCGGTCATGACAAACGACGTCAAGAGGTGTGGTCTGGGAATCGTATCAGATTTAGTTTAAAGTATATAGAATAAAATGTCCACGGAGTATAATGCCCTTTTTTCCTCCGAGTATGGTGACGACGATTCTGTTCGACAGGTAGCCCGTATGCCCGAAAGTCTACTAGACAATTGGGCCGTCGGAGGGGACGACAATCTGTTGGATGCTGTGCCCCAACATATTCTGGAGAAGGTCAATGGTGATATTGAAGCGTATCGTGGTTATGATGTGATGAATGGTGGTCCCCGGTGCGATCGCGCCTCTGACGGACGGTTGTTGTTACCCGTGATTCCGGTCCGGTGCAGCATGCACTGGAATCTGGGTCGAGAAATAGCACGGGGGTCACATGCGATCGTTTTTTCCACCACCAACACGAACTCCAAGGAGTATGTTGCTCGTGTCGTACAACTGTCCGATGACACTGACCGTCAGAAGACCACCGTGGCGGGGTTCAGACGAGACGTCGAAGCCCGGCTGGCGATAGGGTGTCTCGTTCCAAAAGACATGCCCAGTACCATCGACATGATGGCGATCGGTGTGGATTATCTGAGGGACGCGTTCATATGCAACACAGACAATCTGTATGGGTTCACCGTCTCCGAACGATACAGTGGAACGGCGCTCAGTCACTTCATCACGATTGACGATCCCGTCGACCGAGAGGTCTTCATGGTCCGTTTCCAACGTGCTTTGGATACCCTGCTTTCGGTCCTGCACACGGCGGGATTTGCACACCTCGATGTTCATCACGGTAACATACTCTACCATGAGCGGAAGGACAAGATCGTGCTGACTGACTTTGAATCCACCATAGGCACCAGATTCGACAATCCAGATCGTTTATTATCGGCATACATCAATGCCGAGAATACGGAATCCGTCATGAATGAGATGGGGTGTGTACACGAGTACCTCCTGACGGGAGGGAACAGGAATTGTCCCGATCTCTGGGAAGATCTCCTCGACTATGGTATAACGAAAGACATGCTGTCGGGACCGTTGTTAACATAACAGGACGAGTTGGTACCTACGCGATCGGAACCCTAGAATTGGTTGGATACCAAAGAGTTGGTCCTTTGTCCTGGATTATCTGAAAACGGGCCCATCGGTTGGTTCGACCTGATCAATGCTTTGAGACCATCGACATTGTCGTTTCGGATCAGTATTGTCAACAGCGTTTGTCCATCCTTTGTCACAGTCGATGTATCACGCCATGGGACGTCACCGAGTTTCGTCGTTGTTCCTACCAGTCTACCAAAGTGCGATCCAGAGTCACTTGCAAAATGAGCCAGCGCAGTGTACCCTTGATCATCTTGGATGTTTGGGTCGATGGCGGTATCGAACGATCTCATGAATTCAGTGAACCGCATCTTATCCTGGTGTTTCAACATCATCAGTGCCGTATGACCACCGAGTTTGTTCCGCAAGTTGGGATCGACTCCTGTGATTCCACTCAGTGGGTAACCACGAATACATCGGACCATCAGCCCCGTGTATCCCTTGGGGTCTTGGAGGTTGGGATCATTATGTGGTATGCCAAGAAGCGCTTTAAGCACCGGTTCGGGAGCCCCAATGCCCGCTGCAATCATGAACGCAGTCCTTCCATTGTGGTCGACCAAATTTGGACGAACGCCGCGACTGTCGGCGAGAATCTGGACAGCCTGTACAGCCCGTCTTATGAATTCCGAGTCGACGACGGGCACCACCAACATCCGTATTGCACGGATAATCAGGTTGTGTCCATGCTTGTCCAATCCAGTCCGCAGATCGGGGATCTGCACGATTTCCATCAGCAGCTCAACGAGTGAGTGCGTGAGGTGAGGGCCGGGAGTGGTCACTCGGTCAAAGAACATCGACACAGACTGACCATCCAAGGCGACGATATTGGGATCCGTTCCGGGTATCCGTGCCAACGAATGTATTACCTGCCCACGAAGGGACGTGCATATCTGCATATATTCGAGGTAGGGCAGCCTGGTATGGAGCTGCTTTCTTACATCGACGTCCGAGTAGCCATGGAGTTCATCGACGATATCTACCACCCCATCGAGCTTTTCTATGAGAATCACTGCTTGGGTAAGTCCCAGAATCGGAGTCTTGGCCACGACAGCCTTGGAGAGGTCGGTGATACGCTTGTCATTGGGACCGAGTAGATACTCCAGTATGAATGCGAGGTCCTGTGTCCCGACAGATCTGTCGGGGCATCAATCGACGATGAACATGTAAATAAACAACTTGAATCATGGATAATGGATTCATACTCATGTATGGTTGCATAATACTACTCATGTTCATATTGTACACTTACGTCCTCAAGATGTATCTCGACAAATTCAACAGAATGCAACTTTTCTGGAAGTGGGCATATCCACTACTGCTTCTTTTCGTTCCCGTCTTCGGACCCGTACCGGCGCTGATCATGCTTACTGTCGGTGTCGGCATAAATGATAAATAAGTATCTGGATATTGTGGATAGTTCCGAGATATATTATTTCACTATAGGCATCACCTTCAGAACATTCTGTTCAAATAAATACGTGTATTGTCATGTTATAGATAAATAAATGGTCGGAAGAACGTCAATATTGTTCTACGTTGTCATGGCATTAACACTCATCGGTACGAGTATTCTCATGATCAATGGCATCACCAAAAACAGGAAGCAAGTTGACTCCCTTCAGGGGA
>Ga0115545_1000432_pt1 | contig 22790 bp, 29 predicted proteins | sample COGITO_mtgs_1003_FD_87188 | JGI IMG/M metagenome (GOLD analysis project Ga0115545, IMG submission 87188) | Pelagic marine microbial communities from North Sea - COGITO_mtgs_100330 | ecosystem: Environmental > Aquatic > Marine > Epipelagic | place: Germany:Helgoland, sampling site Kabeltonne...
AGAAAGTCCATCTGCTAATATCTTTTCATGCAAATTCTCACCTTTTCCTAAACCAATAACTTCTGGTTTTATATCTTTGTCCTTTGCGTATTTGTTTATCATCGCTTGTAATAAATCTCCCATTTCCATAGCCTTCATATCAGGAACATATGGTAATGAATTTTCAGCCTTCAACATACAATCCCATATCAAGTCAACTGCTTGATCGATAGTCCAAAAGAATCTTGTAGCTTTTGGTTCTGTAATTATCGGTGTCTGTCCCTTTTTCAACAAATCTCTCCATTTAGGTAAGACCGAACCAGTAGAATACAATACATTACCATACCTAACAATTCTAAATTGGGTATCAGGATAGTTTGTTTCAAATTGTCTATACAATGCTTCCATCAAAAACTTAGAAGCACCATACACACCTGACACTATCGCTGCTTTATCTGTACTAATTCCTACATTGAAATCTAAGTCATACTCAGCAGTTAGTTCTAATAGATTCAATGAACCAATGGTGTTAGACCTAATACATTCACGACTCTGTGTTTCAGCAATACCCACGTGTTTGAAAGCAGCTAAATGAAATATCCCATCTACCATCCTAACTGCCTGTTCACAGTCAAATTTATCAGCAATATCTCCAGTCAAAAACTCTACATAAGGTAGGTCTTGTTTTAACTGAATCAACTTTCCTTCATCTCTAGCAATAGTAAGAATATTACCACCTTGTTCGTGTATTCTCTCAATGGTTTTCTTACCAAGAAATCCACTACCACCAGTTACCAAATATGTTTTACCTCTATCTATTGTAATCATTTTTTTCTCCTAATAATCACTAAGTTTTAATCTGTTTACTACGATTTCATTTACCAAATCGTAATTTTCTTCTTTAGGCCTCGCCTTATACCAAGCCTTTGTTCTAGTCTCATTGAATGAGTCCTTACATAACATTGTATACATAAAAACTCTTCTATCTTTATTTACATGTGGTATTCCGTGATTTGAAAATTCTGAGTTTTCAAATATAACTACCCTATTGAATTTTGGTTCTATCTGTTTCCAACACTCTTTCATATCATCTGTCCAAAGTTCAAGATATCCTGTGTCTTCTGACACCCATTCTTTATTCATATAACCAACCACAGTTATTCTTTTCTCTAAGTTTAGATGTGGGTGTAATCTAGCATCACTGTGAACCAATTGGAACCCATCTTTCTTTATGTATCGTAAACCACTCCACTGTCCAATTTCATTATAATCATCAGGTACTAAATTATCTACACCAGTAACCTTTGTCATCCAATCGACACTTTCTTGAGTCTGAAACTTTCTGAATACATCGCCCCATTTGCCAGGCATATCTTCTACTTTACTGATACCATAGTTATTTGGTTCAAGCAAATTATCTTTATCAAATATTTTATTTCTGAATTTATACCATCTATTATCTTCTACAGGTGGTATGTAATTATATAACTCTTCAGCAAGCTTCTTATTGAAAAAATTATCAACCACCACATATCTGTAATGTTTCCATTCATAATTGAACTTTTTGTTCAAATCTTCAAAATTTACTTTTCCTAATATATCCATCATTGTTTCCTACACCAGTCACCAAGATGTTCTGTAACAGGTTCAAATCCATCCCAAGTTCCATACAAAAAACATCCCCATTTGTTATGAGCCTCTTCTTTACCAATTACTTTTATGTCATCTAATATAACTTCCATCAATTCTTTTTCTAAGTGGCTAGTACCTTTTGTCCTATCACTCCAATGTTGTCTATGGGTCGGTACATAAAAGTCTTTACATTTACTAACCTTTGCTATATGTGGATTACCAGACCAAAATGCTATCTTAGTTAGTGGTAAGTCTATCTCCGTTTCCCTTTCGAACATTCCACCTAATTGTTCATCCCAATGTATTGGTTCACCAGGACCTAACTTTGTATATGGTAGTCTAAGATAATTGAATCTCTCATACTTATCCATCTCATCAAGTATCTTTTCCGTTGGAATTTCTTTGATAAATTTCCAATCATGTTCTAAAAACAAAAGGTATGGTGTCTGGCAATTTTCAACCATATGATACCAATTACCACGCAAAAGTTTTTGTCTATCTTCAACAATATCTATGTTTATATCACTGTTAGCCTTTACAAAATCTTCTATATTCTGAACATATTTTTTGAATAGGTGTGTATATTGTTCTTCCATAACCTTATCGATGTAAAGGTAATACTTAGCACCACCTAATCCCATCTTTTCATGCGATGACCTAATCGTCTCATATAACATATCGTTCTGTAAATATGGGTCTTCTGTCCAAGCATAAACTATATGTGTGGAAACAATAACTGATATTCTATCCTCTATCCTCAAGGTATTCTCCTTTTCAATATATCATCCCAATTATCTCTGAATATTTCATAGTCAATCCCTTCTTCGTTTAGTCTTTGAATCACATCCCAATACAAAACTTTATATGGTGGTTGTACTTCATGCTTCTTACTCAAATCATCAACCAAAAAACAATCCTCGTCCTTTATTATATCCACTTTTTCCATAGTGTTGTTGCATGTAATAATGGATTTATAAGGAAACCCAAATTTATCTAACCATTCTTTTGTCCACTCATAAGCATTGTCATACCATCTAGCAGTTAGCATATGAATCTCATAATGTTTATCCAACTCTTTTACTGCTTCAAGTGAACCTGGTAATACCACATCCTTTTGGTGTTCTTCATATGTAAATGCTTTATCAAAATCACACCAACCATCCGTTGTGTTTCTTCTTATTCTTTCCCAGTGATTATTTAGAGTATTGTCTATATCGCAAAATAACTTTTTCATTTGAATTCCTTATGAAACCTTTCGTACTTATAAGTATCAGAAGTATATGTGAAAATAGAATAATTTTTTGAGTCTGTGTTCATGCCATACAAATTATATTTAATTGCTATCTCTATTGGTATATCTGTTTTAGGTACAACAAATACAGGCGATGGTTCACCACCAAATATGTCAATCAATAACTCTGAATTTCTATCTATTTTATTTCTTAGTTTTTCGACATCAAACTTTACCATCTGTTCTTGTAGGTGTTGAAAGATAGTTACTGGAGCAGTAGATGGCGTCTGTCCTATGAATCCATAATTTTTATATCTAGTAAGATTCATATAAGAAAATATAGCATCACTTTGCATCTCACTCCAAAAATCTTTTCTGACAAATATTATACCCAATCCAGCAAGAGAACCAAGTTGTTTATTGGAACAAGTAACAAATATCTTTGTGTTTTCAGGCACATCATAATATGGAAATGAACTTATGCCATCAACAATACAGTCAGCATCATCAAATGTCTTTCCGTTTGAGGTTTCCAATTGACAATATAGTTTATGAGTACCATTTGTTTTACTCTTAGGCTGTCGTCTGTCAAACTCTAACCACTTATCATGCCATAACCCTTCATTACCAATCACATCGATTGGATGTAATACAGACCAAAATACAGACTCTATTGCCAATGTACCACTACCACCCATAAATAAAACATCATATTTATGTCTATGCAATCCAGCCATATCAAGCATCAGATTTGATAATTCTTTATATAAATTTATGAAATGGATATCTCTATGTGAAAAATCCGTTACTATATTTGTCGTTATGTCTGTATTAGGACCGAACATCTATAAACTCCTTTAGTGATTTGTATACTAAGTCAAAATGGTTTCTTTTATCCAACCAATTATAATAGTATCTTGGTAAATGTTTTACCAATTCATTTTTATTTTCTTGCAGGAACTTTACCAGCCCATCATCAGCGGGATTCCAAAAGGGTGGTTTATAAGTTCCTATACCCACTCCAGTTTCAGGTGGATAACCTGAAGCATATGTTGGTTGAACCTCTAAGAAACATAATGTATTATCATCTTGGTCTATAATAACATCCACACCTTGATGGTTTAGTCCAAGTGAATGAACTGCCTGACATATATGTGATTCATATTCTGTCATAATAGTTTCACATAACTTATTATAGGTTACAAAGTTATTTATATTCTCCATCTTAAATTTACCAGCAGTTATAGCACACCATTCAGATTCGTCTACAACTCTCGCATAACCTGATATAACTCTATCACCAGCAACATGTATTCTATAGGAAGTATTTACACCATTAGCAACAGAATTTACCATCTTTACACACATCTTCACTGTCTGTATTCTATGTTCTGAATTATTATATTTATCAAAGTCAGCATCTAAGACATCTAAGGATTTTTCTAACATAGACTCATTGTCTACCTTCAATGTATTATATCCACCAACACTGTTGTTTATTCTAATCAAAAATGGATATGATATCTGATGTTCTTCTTGTTGTACATAAAAGTCCTTTTTGTCTTTGTAAACGAAGAAGTCTGGACAATTTACACCAACCTCTTTCCACCTTTGAAATGCCAGCTCTTTGTTCTGTACAAATAGGAATCCTTCAGCTGAATTAGTTATATAAGGTAGGTTACCTGTCTCTTTATTTTGCCACACCATTCCTTCATACTCAGCTCCATTCATCAACTCAGGATCAGGATACCATCTGATATATTCTACGCTATCTTTATATTCATTATACGCTGTAACTACACTAGAACCATCTTCACCATTGACATTCAGCACTTTTCCGAAATGTTTTTCCATCATTTCTTGTTCAAATATTCTCCAATTTTTATTAGTTTTGTTTGGTGCTCTATTTGCACTAATAACTTTATACATCTGAGTACTCCTTTATCATAGTTTGAAAATTAGGTGACTCTATAAGATATTTTCTTAGTCTACTATCTATCTTTCTATCAACAGTAGCACTCTTCAAATGAACTATATAAGTGTGTTCACCATACTCATTTTCGTTATGGGTACTGACTAACAATCTATCAATATTACCTATAGATAAATTACTCCACTCTTCCATAGCAACCTCACTAAGTGACGGGCTTTCACGAGGAACATTAGTAGGTTTTGTTGCTATCCTTTCAATCCACTTAGTCATAAAATCTAATGTCTGTTGTCTTGGTTGTCCGATTACAAAGGAACCTAAGTATGGTGTACCCGCATCTCTCTTACATAATTGTATATCACAGTGACTGTCTATTAGTGGATATAAGTCTTTCACAAATATACAGTCTCCGTCTACCATCATCAATGGTATATCTGTCATACTCAATAGATGTTGAAATATAATAGTTTTAGAACCTACATTCTCTTGCCATCCCTTTCCCCAAGCACCACCATCATTGAAGTCCGTATCTAAACCTGTATCATATATGTGTACCTCACTACCTTTGCTTTTGAAATATTCTTTCTCTTCTTTCTTTAGACCAGTATCGACTATAAAAACCTTATCAACATTGGACATATTATTTTTATCATAAAGTGAATTTATCCAAAGTCTTCCGAATGGAAAATAAGAAGAATTAAAAACTACCATCATATTATACTTCATCAAATACATCCTCCCAAGTATACAACTTTTTTTGTGTAAACATATTATAGATATTATGTTCTGACATCTTATTAGCGTTAGTGTACCAAGTATGACTGTGTCTTCCCTTTCCAACATCGCCAGGAGTGATTCCCTTCTCACCCTCAACATAAAGTCTTTTTTTAGGATGTTTTCTATTATGTACTAACAATATATTTTTGACTACATATTGTGGTATGCCTCCAAGAATTCTCTGTAACATAATCATAAAACCAGTATCTTCATGAACAAAGAAAGCACATTGTGGAATATTTACTCCTGACTTCACAACATCTGATGACATCACTAAACCACAGCCATTGAATTTTGGTTTTTTCAAAACTCTAACATCTAATTCTTCAACACCTTCATTTATTTTATTCATTTCATCAATTGACATTGTGTATTTCAGACTCCACCAGTTCTCCGTATCATTTTCTATAAATGGTTTATCTGTAAATTTTGTATGCTCTATTGGTTCCCAACTTTTGTCCCACATTTTACATCCACCAAAGAATGTAACATACTTAGGTGTATCTTCTTTTACCCCACTATGTAAGCTATCAAGTATCTCAAATGTTCTATCAGGTAGAAGAGCATCACTTTCACCCCACATCAGAACATCGACTTCGGTACAATATTTTGTATTGAATTCTCTTCTATAATCTGATATTGTATAGAATATATTATCAGTAGTTAGTGTGTAATTTACTGCGTATTCGTCACCAAAACTATCCACCATCGCTTCAAATCTTTTTACGATGTCATATAAAGAGGCCTGTTCTTTATCTATTTTCTCTAATTTTTGTCCAGCGTAAAAATACAAATCTATAATTACAGACTTTTTATTTTCAATAGTATCCAAAGAATTTTTTAGACTCTGTAAATACTCTCCTATAATTTCTATCTCATACCATTGTATCAAACAGCCAATAGCAAATTTATTAGTTAGTTTCATATAACTCCATCATAGTTTTTCTTGGTATTTTCTCTGATGCTGGATTCCTATCTGAAACTATATTGAAATCAATATTTTGAGTTTTTAGGTATTCGTAAAGTCCTAAAGCACCTTCTATATTTATTTTTACCTCATCATAAGTAATTCCACCTGAACCACCTATTGGCAATCTTTCTACATTTACATTATCATACTCTACCTTATTTTTATCTCTACCTTTTTGGTAAAAGTGATCATAATTTATGTATTGCTGTCCCTTTTCATGTTCTCTTAGAACTCCAATGTCCCATCCAATGGTAACTATTTTTTTACAACCCAAGTACATAGACAATGGTATTGCTAACTCATACATTAGACCAGGACCCCAAGGTCTTTCAAATGATTTATCAAAAGAAATCTCTTCCCAATCTTCTTGTGATGCCACAGTATTTACAATACTTCCAAAGTTTCTGTATATAGGTGTCATAAAGTCACAAGGAACATCATTATCAATTATATAATATGGTTGGTCTTGTTGGTATACAGTCCAAACAACAATCGTATCATCTGTTTTATAATCATAAGTTTTTATATTTACAGCATTCAGTAATTGGAAATCCATCTGTTCGTAAAATAAATCATATGTTTGTTTTATACCTATAACTAATTTATCAGATAAGAAACTTTTCAACTCATCAACATTGTGATTGTTCAAACTCGGCCCACCAGTAACTATATATGCTGTTTCTCCATCATACTTATCTTTTAGAATTTCTAACCTTTGATGGCTTTCATCAAAGTTCTGCATTTCTTGTTTTAGTTTTTTTGTAATCGTTTTCATTTAGGATAAATTTCCTCTATCTTTTTTATATCTTCAGGATAATCTACAGCATAAGATACAGTATCTAATTCTAACATCTTTACTTTCATACCCTTTTCCAAAAATCTAACTATCTCTATGTCCTCTACACTTTCTAATGATGTCTTATTATCACTATGAAACTTATTCAATTGTTCCTTACTGAATCCATAGATACATACTTGTTTATAAGCTTCTGAACCAACAATGATAGGGTCTAAACCATTCTTATTCATTGGTACACAACCTCTACTAGCATACAATAAATTATTATTGTTGTCTGTTACAACTTTTGGTATCTTCACATCACTTGGGTCTTCGTCAATATGTAACTTAGACATGCAATTTATGATATGCTTGGGATTATCTTTTTTAGCTTCTATAACCTTATTCACATCGTCAACACTAACTAATGGTTCATCACCTTGTATGTTAATAAATATATCAGCATCAATTTCTTTGGATGCTTCAGCAACTCTATCGGTTCCAGTCAAACATTCATCTGAAGTCATAACAACCTGATAACCATTGTTCTTTACAAAATGTGCTATCTCTTCATTTTCAGTAGCCACATACACATTCTTACTACCAACAGATTTTTCAGCAATCTCACATACCCATAGAATCATTTCTTTTCCGTATATCTTAGCTAATGGTTTGCCAGGAAATCTACTTGATTTGTATCTAGCAGGTATAACAACTACAGACCTCTGTTCTTTCAGTTCTTTCAATTTGCTTGAATCATAAGAGTATGTGTTTTTTAGTTTACTAGCTGCTTCAAATAACTGAGAACCTTTTAGGTTAGATTGATTTAGGTCTTGTACATATAATGGATGCACTGTATTCATACCAGCATACATATACAATGGATTATGTCCCCAACCTAATTTGTTTTTCATAGTTTGAAATTCATCGACTAAATCTAAAACATCAGCTGAGATATCTCCATCCTTTAGCTGTAATAATTGTTCTGTAAAAACATTACCTACACCTCTACCCATTCCAGTAACAGTCCCATCACACCATTCAGCACCACTATCTAAAGCAGTTACACAATTAGCAAATGCGAGATTTAGATTGTCGTGGGTATGAATGCCTTGTACGCTGTGATTTTCAAATATGGATTCGACTTCCATAGGTTTTAGAGCACCATAACTATCAGCTACATACCTAACATCAACCCCAACTTTATCCATAGAATCAGTAAAATATTTTATATCAGCACCTTCTAATATAGATGTCTGCATCAGATTACACATTACTTCATAACCTAAGTCTTGTATTCTTTCTATCAACTCTAATGAATTAGCTATCTCAGACTTCTTTACAGCAACCCTACAGATTTGAAATATGCCCGATGGCTTTATTATGTCTTCTAATAGATAATGTCTATTTATATAGTCTTTAGCATCAATCATAAAAGATAACTTAGAACTTACATCAAAATTTACAACTGATTTTATGAACCCATCATTACATTTCCTATAAGGCCCACCCTTTATTGGTGACTTATAACCAAGCTCTATTACATCAACATTTGTATCTAACGACTTTACAAGTCTTCTTACTAACTCATTATCAAAATGCCAGTCTGTATAATAACCACCATCTCTCAATGTACAATCTAATATTTTCATACACCCACTATTCGTTTTTTTGATTGTGCATCCCAATGATGTACTGGGATACCTCTTTCTCTTATTGCTGTCCGTATCTTTTTGGTATCTTCTCTTTCTTTATGTACCTTCTTTCCATGAAACTCAGCATATACAATATTTACATAATCTATCGAACCATCTTCAATCATCTTTGGAAGTACTTCATACTCAGCACCTTCAATGTCCATCTTCATTATTATATAATCATCCTTACTAAAATTTTCTGTAATCCATTTACTAATATCAACCGACTCTACTTGTATAGGATTTGTGAAATCTAAATTACCACGAGTCTTTCCATATATCAGAGATGAAGAAGCAGCATGTCCTAAATAAAAATTTTGTATACCATCTTCTATCCAAACAGCTTTGTTATGAAAAGTTATACCATCTGTATTCTGTAACACCTCTATGAATCTTGGATTACACTCAAATGATATTATTTCATAGTCACTACTATTAGGATATTCTTCTCTGAACTTCTTTACCGATATAGCTGCATGAGCACCTAAATCTAAAAAAACCTTTCTCATCTTCTTACATTCATCTCCTTACTAAAATTTTCATTATAGAACATATTTTGCTGTGTCTGTTTCTCTATAGTTTTTGGATGATAAAGACTCAACACTTCTTGTGGTGGTAGATGAGCATATGTTTTGACTCCTGTAATATACTCATGTAATGGTCTAGTCCACCTTATACTTTCACTTCTACGAAACACACGAGCTTGGTAATCAGGATAGTTTACCCAATCTTTTTCTGTAAGTTGCCATCCCCATTTCTGTACATCTTCTTGCGTCATGCCATCAATAGTATTTACTCTCGGAATCCAAATCAAATCAACTTCTTCATTCATTTGTATTATCTTTTTTAATTGTAATAGTAAAAAATTATGTGGATACTCATCGGCATCTATATGAAAGATGTAATCACCACTTGCCTTTTCTATAACTGAATTCTTTTGAGCAGAAAAATCTCCATTGAGTTTTCTTTTGTAAACTACAGCTTTGTTTTCAGATATGTATTCACCCAGTACAGCCTCTACTTTTTCGTCATCGCCATCCACACAAACTACTATCTCATCTTCTTTATCTATATTTTTATTTAGTACTTCTAATAACTTCTGTAGTTCTTCCCATTCATTATGAACTGTAATACCATAAGTAATTGTCATTTTCCAGCCTCAAGATTTTTTATGATTTGTGCATTTAGTTTTATTGGTTCGTAGTACACAGTATATTTTTTAGCAATAGCATAATCATATGTTCTGTACAAATTGTTTCTTTTCATAAATGGTTCTATTTTTTTGAAGTCTGCGTCAACTCTTTTTTCATTTGGTTTGCCACCAACATCAATTTTTATAATTGCTTCTATTGGCGTAACTTTCTCAACTAAAATAATATTACCTGCATTTTGTAGATTTTGTAATAGAGCTTGTGGTGAAACCAATGGTGAATTTGACATCTCAACTTTCATACCAGCAAGATGTAAAGTTTTACTACCATCATTCTTTTTATAAGGTATGTTCTTTCCAAGAACTAATATAGAGTGTAATTTAGTGGAGCCCTTAGATGGATATCTGAATGATATAATATCACCAGCTGTTACTTTACTCCAATTAGTTAGTTTACGCGTCGCCATCTTTTACAATCCCCATAGCTTTACAAGCTTCCATAAATTCGAATTGTCCAAACTTTAGTGGATTTTCAATATCCAATCTTTTATCATGACCATCATATTGTTCTCTTTCTTCTTCTGACACATCAATTACTGGAGCGTAACACCAATTCCAATCGGTGGCTAGTCCTTCAGGATAAATTATCCCTTTTTGTCCCATATTGATTACTGATGGAAACCATACTAAGCCTCTTTCTTCATCCATTATCCTCAAATCATTCATCAACTCTGTATTATTCTCAACCATTTTTTCTAAGTGTTCACTGTCTATAGCAAAATGAGAATTAGTAGTCATACCACACACAAAGCATAAATATGATTCGAATGGTTCACCCTTTACTTCAGTTTTTTCAACTAAGCAATTGGTTGATAATTCCTGACATACAGGACAAGTAGTTTTTTCTTCCATAATTACATCCTCTTTAGTTTAGGTAGTGTTACCTTAGATGGCTTCTTTACTTCACCCACCTTCTTTAGTTTAGGTAAAGATAAGTTTATTGCCTTTGGTGCTTCTTCAAATTTAGGTAAGTATTTTTCTAATATAGTTTTAAATACCTTTGTCATATTATTCAAAGAAAATTTACCACTATTAGCCATAGCTAATTTTCTAGTAGGTTCTTTATATTTTTGGAGATTATTGAAAACATATAACATATGTCTTGCAGCGTTCTGATAGTTTACTGTAAACCATTGAGTACCTTCAACTAACATATCTTTTGGTAAAGAACTTTTATGTACTGGTGTCATAACTCCTTGTAAAAGTACAGATTGAGTCTTATTCAAAAAATCTACATGACCACTCCAAGCAGGAGCAATTATCGGTTTACCACTAAGACTAGCTTCTAATAACGGACGACCAAACCCCTCTCCATGTGTAAAAGTTATATGAGCTTTTACTTTAGGATGATTGTATAATTGATTCATCTCCTCATCTTCTAAGTCACCATGCAACAAATATATGTTTGGGAAGTCTTTAGCACCGCTGTGGATATTCTCTTTTATTAGTCTTATCTTTTTTAGTACTTCAGTTCTATCCATAACAGAAAATGTTGCTTGACTTGCCTTCAATATAAGACCTGGTGCATTTTTCTTACCTTTGAATGTTGTTAGAAATGTCTGTATCATACTAGCTAAATCTTTTCTATCATGCCCAAAGTCACCTTGTAACCAGTGGCCCACAAATAAAAAGTTCCAATTGTTTTCTACTAATTCCATTTCCTTTATCAAGTCTGTAGAAAATTCTTTAGTCTTACCATAAACATTTGTATCAGCACCCTCAAACAAAACTTCCATAGGTTTAGTCAATCTTACTTCACCTATTTTCTGATTTTTCTGTTCATCCATTTTATCAAATACCACTTTTGTAAATGTCTCTTTTACAAAATTAGATGGAACGATATTCATATCCATTCTGTTCAATCCCTCAACCCACTCAGGCTTTGGTGTAGTACATTCGATACCAGCAGTAATTCCTATATTATATTTAGCTATCGGTGTAAATTCATTTGGTACACTAACTTGAATATGTATTTCAGGTTGTCTTTCTGTATTTTGTTGTTTCAATATTCTAGATATTATTTTTTTGTCTTCTTCATTATTAGCACTCAAAGCATTCATCGGTGTATTACCCCACCTCATAGAATTTATTCTAATATCAAATAAATCCATAGCTATTAGACTTCTAACTAAGTCTCTACTATGTGCTCCATAACCACTTCTAGTAGCAACAGGTGCTGTAAATAATAACATTGGTTTCATAAGTACTCCTAAGTCTTATACATTGTGAATCGTTTACGAGGTGTCCATTTATCAAATGCTGTTTCCATATGGTCTATAAAGTTTTTACCTAACCACTTTGAAGACATCATCGATTCATCACCATTTACCCAATCATGTCCTACCATACCACATCGTTCTCTTTCTTCTCTACCCATATCATACCACTCTTTTAGAACATCAGCAAAGTCTTCCGCATTTGGTCTGTCATCCCAAATGTATGGTGTTGGTAAAGAACCTTGTATTGAACGATTAGCAGGCCATACTGGTTTACACCATTCACCCCAAGTCAAATCATCATTGTCTTTCCATTTTCTATAGTCATGCAAACTTTCAATGTCCTTATAATCTTGATAAGTAATGTGTTTGTCTTTCAATTTAAATCCACATTGGTCTTGTAATCCACCTGTAACATTTACTGATATTGGTGTTCCACAATGTAGTGACTCACAAGTACCTAATCCAAAGCCTTCATTTGAAGCCATATTTATAGAAACATCCGACAAGTTATATAGATAACACAATTCCATATCACTCAATCCTTGATGTGAAAATATTACATCATACTCAGGACATAACTCTTCAACTACTGCTGGCAAGTCTGTTCCGTTAGGGTCTTTAGGTGATGTATGCATTATCAGTACACACCTATCAGCCTTTTCTTTTGGTAAGGTATCACAGAAGTATTTGTATGATAATATAACATCTGCTGGCAGTTTTCTTTTTATGTTTCTGTTATTCCAAAATACAACATAGTCATATTTTTTGTTCCCAAAAACTTTCTTAGAAAATTCTACTAGCTTTTTATCTTTCTTATCTATTGGATGAAATGTTTCCGTTTCTATTCCGTGTGGTACATAGGTCGAATCCCAATCTGTTCTTTCTTTATTTTGACAAACATTCTGAACAATATTATGTGTTTGTTTAGATATGTTCATAATCAAATCACAAGACTCATAGAATGGTTCATTCCATCTTGGATATGGTAAATCATCCCATATGTTATAATAGAATATTGGAATCTCTCTTCTGAGTTCGTGTTCCATTTGATACAACCAAGTCCAAAATCTAGGGTCAGTATAATGTAATATAGCATCTGGCTTTTCTAATGCCATAACTTCTCTTAGTGTTTCAGGACTTCCGTATCCACTAACAGGATATAACCTTAGATAAACATCTGTCATTCCCTTATCTTTTTCCAACGACTCTCCCATATCCATAATTTTACCTTCATCAGGATGTTTTATTGCCCCAGCTATTTGAGCCCAATCATACTTATGTAAGGTATTCATCACTATGGTTTTGGATTGAGTAGCAATACCACTGTGCATTCTCAAATCGTCTGAAAGAAGAAGTATCTTCTGTTTAGCCATTCAGAACCTCTTTATCATTTTTATTAAAAAAGTATTTATCTAATACTTCTAATTTATCATCATATTCAGCTATAATTGCCAGCTCTTTCTCTATTGTGTCCATAATATCTGGATGTTCAGCAACACCTACAACATTTCTCAATAAGTTATTCACATTGACTTTATGTTTTTCAATGTGAGCTTGAAAGTGTAGTCTACTTGCTTTCAATATTTCTTTTCTCACAGCCTACTCCCACTTTGTACTAAATTGTCCCATTCGACAATTGTTTTTCTGAATGAATCATCCTTGACATATAAGTCCATAGACCTATTGACAAGCTTTTGTAATGTAAAGTTATCTTCCAAATTTGATATTTTGAATTTTTTGTACAAATCATCCAATAACTTTACGGTAGTCAATTTAACATTGTTCATATGTTTACTCCGTATATATGTATATAAGTATATAAGAACTAACTTATTATTACAACTTTTTTTTCTCTTTTTGTAGCTTCATGCAAAGCACTTTCAGTACCCTTTGAAACTATATCTTTTGGTAAGAAAGCAACCATTACATCACAGTATTCAGCTATCTGTTTGTTTCTATGGTGGTAATGCCAAGTAGCATACTTTCTACCATAGTTATAACTTTCTAAAACACAATGCTGATTATACTGATAATGTTTTGGTGGAAACTCCGAATATTTTACTCCGAACTCCAATGAAAACTTTTTAGCATAGCCATCAGCACCATCTATCTGTCCACCACTTACAACCTCTAAGTCATCTCCCCACTTCTGTTTTAGTTTGAAAACGAACTCTTGAATCTTTCTTCTGTTAGTATATTTTCTACTGCCGACTATAGCAACTCTCATTGTCCATCATTCCTTTTCTGTTTCTTAGGTTTTTCACCAGCACAAAAAACAGCGCAATCTGAAAATGATTTTAGACAACCTATCAAATCTTCAACTGATTTGTAATTATGTACAAACCTTCTACAGTCACCCATCTGTAAATCATCTTCTGGTCTTATTATATCATACCATATAAAATCATTAGGTTCTAAAGTTGCTGTTGATTTTATAACTGTTCTGATATGTAACTTAGACTTATGTTCATCAGCAAATCTATTTATGGTATCCACATCTATCTCACCTTCTTTACACCAAAAGTTTAGAAAGAATGGTTTTTTTGTGTGACATAAATCTATATAGTCCATTATAATTGGTTCGTAATCAGTATTGATAAATTCCGATAACTTCATTCGTAAAGATACTTTATTCATTATTTTACCCCTGCGTCACAAAATTCTGTTTGATTGAAATCACACCATCTACAATTTTTCTTAGATGCCTCTTTATTATAAGTATGTTCAACATTGTATTCTCCTTCAGGAGTAAAGCATTCTTTTAGAAAAGAATCCAGTCGCTGTACAACTTTATTTATAGATGGTTTGCCATTTGCTGGTACAAACTTCTGTACTCTTTTCTGAGGGAAATCTAAGTTCTCATATAGTTTTCTTTTTACAATAAAATACTCCACTTCAATCTTATCGATTGGATGGTTGTATTGTTTAGCATAAAATTGTTTATACAATAGCAGTTGGTCTGTCTTATTCTTATCCGCCTTTTGCCATTTATTCCAACCCATAGTAGATGTCTTTATATCATAAATCTTTATTACATTTCTAACAGTGTCTTTGATAACCAAGTCAAGATAACCAATAAATTTTATATTATTTGGTAAGTCATAATCTAACTTGACTTCAATACCAAGTAACTCATAACCCTTCTTACTAAAATATTGACCTCTTCTTTTCTTTAGAAAGTCTAATATTTCTGTACCATGCACATAAAATTCAACCATATCCTTTTCTGTACAGAACATCTCACCACCATTTTGCTTGAGAGCAGACTCAAAATTCTTTCTCATTCTAACTCTGAGTAAATCCTCTAAGTCCAAAGTGTCAGCTTTTTTAGCAGTCTCTGTATACATTACATGCAAATATGTTTGTATCACTTCATGCATTGAAGTTCCAAAGAGAGTATGTATCGACTCTGTAAACTCTCTATGTCCATCGACATATGCTGTTTTCCATCTGTGTGGACATTGAGCCCACATTGAATATTGACTATAACTTATTCTTTTCATTAGTCCATCCACTTTCCGTGTTTTCGTAAATGCCATAGTCTATGTGTAAACATTTCCCATAGCAAACCAGACAAAGTATCTGATTCATAGACACCAACTTTACATTCGTATTTATACATTACTTACCCCACTTACCATTCTTTACGATTGTAGCCATAATACCATAGTTAGAAATATCTAAATAAGCATCTTCCATCGGTTCACCTTGTACAGCATTATCTCTACCACTCATCAATAAAGTTTTTAGTCTTTGTATCTTATCATTCATACGAAACCACAGACCAGTAAGTGATAAGTGAATTTCTTCTTCGGTTTGTAATTGTGTCCCCACAGATATATTACCAGGACCATAGTCATGTTGCTTTTTTAGAAACAATTCATATTGTTCTTTTTGTAATCTACGAAACTCAGCAGTCATCTCAGGCCATTCTTTCTCCATCTGTTCGACTATAGGATGTTCAGGCTCTGAATACTCTACGCTCTTAGATTCTTTTATATTTTTCATATATCACTCCATTTTACATTATAAAGCTACGAACTTTTATGCTAAAAGTCAAGCTTTTTTATTTTTCTTTTGATTCTTTTATTGAGATAGTATGTATAAATATGTTTTGGTTTTCTCTTCTTCCAAAAAATATTCTTGTCTCCACTATCATAGCGTCGCTTGATTTCTCTGCTGTATGGTCTGTGTATTTGATTCATAGACCGACTGTGCATTTCCTTACCATCTACCATCAGTATTCTAGCACCAGCAGTTTCTCCTAAGTATTCAAAGTTACTAGCTTTGTATATTATACCTGAGTGTCCGTGGTGTTGGTCAGCAAAAGAAACTACGACTTCCATATCTGTATTTTGTTTTAGCCACCTAAGAGTCTTACCTATAAAGTAACTCTCTGTATTTGTTGGCGTATCATCTATACAACACAGTCTTCTTAGTTCTAAACATTTTGTTGGATTGATTGGATTATACTTTTCAGCGGTTGCTGGCATCGATGGATGTGCGTACATCATAGCGCCAATCATCTTTGGTAGTCCAAAGTTTCCCTCACCATATAACCCAAAGTGATACAAAGATTGCACACCATTCACATTCTGTGAATAATGGTACTTCTCTATAAACTGAACTAAGGATTTTCTAGGTATTTCTTCTACAGTAAAATCCTTTACAGACACTATATAATACCTAGCTTCCTTACTTCTTTTTCTTCTATACCATACTTAAATAATATATCAGCTATTTCTGCTTGTCCACCAGCAGTCATATCTAACACATCACAAGCATCTACTGCTTCTCTTATACTAACCTGCATATCTTTAGCTAGTATTTCATAAACCCATTTTGGATATTTCATCTTTTTGTCTCCTTTGATGTATTTTAGCCATTGTCTACCTTTAGGAAAAATATTTGTGTATAACTTATACACTACTTCAGGCTCTAAATTATATTTCTGAACCTCATTTACGATATCTATCCAATCCATTTTCATAGATAGAAATCTATTTACCATATAATTAGACCAAGACTTTTTGTCTTCGTCTGATATATCATCCCAATAATTAGGATTTTGTACATCAGTAATTTGTTTGATGTGGTCGAATAAAGATTTAGCCTTCAGAGCTTTTGCCATCTCTATAAACCTCCCCACAATTGCCACAGCTATATACTTGTACAGGCACAATAGCCTCTTGTCCAGTAGGTGACATTAGTGCTGATATCTTCTTTAGAAAAAAACTCTGTATAAAAGAATAGTTACCACACTTTTCACATTGAATATTTTCTGCTTGTGCTAAGTCTACAGTAACCTGTCCTTTATTGCCGCCCATAGGTTTCATTGGTTTCATACTCATATCTTCCTCACTTTATTATTGTTAGTAATTTTACCATTGTAGCCATAAAGTTTATTTCTTTATCTACTACAACTATGTCGTCTCTTTGCCCTTCAGCTAATATTAGAATAACTTCAGCAGTATGTCCACTAGCCCAATCATCTAAGGTATCGTAAAGTAATCTAAATCCATCAGAGAAATCTGTAACCTTACTATCTGCTAATAACTTTCTTATCTTTTTGAAAGCATCCTTCTTATTATCATTTTTCAATATTTCAATCAATGTTAGTTTATAATCATTCTCCATCAATGCCTGTTCATCGATAACTAACAAACCATCTACCACTTGTCTTTGAGCAGAGTTTATAACTCTACGAATATCAGGATAACCCGCGTTTACCAAATTGACAACATCATCCATCTTACAAGCAACTTCTTCTTCTTTCAATATATTATTGAGATGAACAGCAACCTCTTTCTTTGATGGTGGTACAATTTGAAATGATTGACAACGACTTTGTATTGGGTCTATAATTCTTTCTACGAAGTTACAAGTTAGGATAAACCTACAATGTTTAGAGAAAGTCTCCATAAGATTACGAAGAGCTGCCTGTGCATTTGGTGTAATGTAATCACACTCATCTAAGATTATAATCTTTGAGTCTTTGAATCCAATAGTAGAAGCAAAGTTACGAACTTTATTACGAACTGTGTCTACACTATTCTCATCAGAAGCATTGATATATAGATAATCACAATCTATACTATTTACCAACATCTTTGCTAATGTGGTTTTACCAGTACCAGCTCTACCAAACAATAGTAGATGTGGCATATCACCACTTTTCAAATAAACATCTACCTTACTCTTTAGATGTTCGTTACCAATATAGTTTTCTAATTTTGTCGGGCGATATCTCTCAACCCATAAACTATGTTCTAATCTTTCCATTTGTTATTTTCCACTGTTATTTTAGTTATTGTAACATCATGTACATAATTCTTAGGATAATTCATTATAGGATGTTTCATCATTCTTTTGAAGTGTCTATTTTCTCTTTTATTACCAAGAAAATAAATGTATCTATGTTTACTAGCTTCTTTCTTCAACCAAAAATCTCTTCCAATTGCTTTCTTTAGATTTTCTGGCGCAGCTGAACCATATTTAGAATACACACTTCGACTATGCATCCAATCATCATCTTCATTTACTCTCAATGAGTATGTAGGTGCTAACTGAAAATCACCACATCCTTGGTATATCCAATTAGTAGCTTGATAGATAGCACCATCATGACTCTGTTCCGGATCTGCGTATGAGATTAGAACCTTTATATTCTGTGCGAACTCTTTCATCCATTTGAAAGATAAAGATATTGCCAGTGATTCGATATTCTTTCCATACCCATCGTGTATGAATAATCTAGTAAGTTCCAAAATATTTTTATTTTGTATAACCTCTTCTGAAAATATAGAACCGACAACTCTCCTTCCAACTGGAAACCCATAACAAGCCACGCCAATCAACTTTTCGTTTTTATCAAAAAATTGATGTTGACTGTCTTCTTCATAGAATACTCCCAAAGGATATCTACAAGAAGACAGCCTACCACTATAATGATTCTTTTCAATCATATCTCTAGCTATTCTTTTATCTATAGGTCTAAGAGATACTTTTGATTTATCTACATAAGATTCCATTTAGTCATTAGTCTCAGCAACTAAATAATACAAAGCATCGTAATCATCAACTTTGAATTGTATTCTAGCAAGACCTTTTGACGAAATCTCAAGTGTCGCACTTTCACACTCTTTATTAGCAGTTAGAACATCTTTCAATAGATTGGAACTGAAAGCAACATTATCTATCTTAGATAGTTCTTCTGTTTCAACAGGGATAGTAACCCTATTAGTGTTTATTTCAGCATACCCAATAACCACTTTACATTCTTTATCATTAGTGATAACAGTAAAGTTACCCGCATCTGGTAATGCTGATACACCTGAAATAAACTTACTCATAAAAGACTTATCGACTTTTATCTTTACTTCAAATTCTGGCACACTTTTCATATTAGGTGCTTGATTTATAACAGATAAATCTGACAACATATAGTTGACATTTGAATTGTTATCAGAAACCTTTAGTGATACAGCTTTATCACCAGCCCTCGTCAAATCAATACTGATTTTCTCATTCAGAACTGATAGTAGTTTTACCAATTGTTCTGTATTATAAACACCCATTTCAACAGCATCAAACGAAAAATTATCCAAAGATAATTCACCAAGTAGATTCTTATCACCAGTTATAAAACGAGTAGATAGTTTATTACCATCACTCTTTAGTACAACAGATGAGCAGTTTCCATTTAGGTAGTATTTTTCGATGAAGCGTGTAATTGAGACTTTATTCATTTATTACTCCTTATTAGTTATTAGATATATACATATATATATATCAAAGTTATTTGTCAAAATCAAAAAAATCTTTCTAAAGATGTCTTTTTATTTACTGGGACATCCCATTTCAATGTTTCATAAAACATCATTATTTTCTTTTCCAGCATCTGAGCATACATTTTTTTATGGTCTATGTATGTCTTTATAAACTCTATTATTTGTGGTGGGTCTTCGTAACCTTTATACCCACAAGATTCCATAGCTAATGTATTTTGTTTTAGGTACACCCATCTTATCTTTTGAGCTTCATTTATCTTTTCATATTGTTTACCCAAACCAAAGTGTCCCAACAAATCATTGTAATTTATAGCAGCCTTTACATGTGCCGGAGAACCTTTTGCGAAATTTGTAAAGTGACCATTCTTACCAGCACTGTATTTCTTTAGGTTCTTTACCCCAGTAGGCATTGCTATCCTATCAAAGTCTAATAGTTTCATAGATTCTTTGAAGTTTATAATCCTTTCATCTATCTTATCCTTTGGTACAGTTGCTAAAATGTCCTCTAACACACTCTTCAGTAATTCACCCATAGCTTTTGGAAAGTTACTACGAACTAAGTCCAAACCTTTTACATGCAGTTTGTTTACCTTTACCCCATTGTCATTGATAATCTTCATACCATATCTTTTCTTCACAATGAACAAACCTGATTTAGCTATCAACTCCTGCTTTATCTCAAACCTATGTTTATCTAAGTTCAAAAACTTCTTACCAAAATAATCATAGGATTTGTTTAGGTATGTCTGCATCTCATCAGCTACATCCAATATCCTCTTACTCATCATAGTCTCACTGTCGTAATCTATATTAGGAAACCTTTTCTTTACCAATGGTAGTGCTGAATAGAATACAGAATCAGTATCGATATAAATACAATAGTCATCATTAGTACCAAGCTCATTATTGTAAAAGTGATTACCAATCTCTTTAGTAAATTTTATTAGTTCTTGACCAGTAAGTGTTGTAGCTTCCGCATTATCTAAGTCATAGAAACGAAATACAGGTAAACCCAATACACCATAAAGTGAATTTAGAACCACCTTCTGAATCAACTGGCGACTTTTGAAGTATGTGTATTTCTGTTCATCTCCAGCGTCACCAAACTTCTTCATCAACTTTCTATACTCCACACGAGTATCAAACCACTTCTCTAATAGTGCTGGAATCAATCCTTTCTTATCACTGCGATATAGAACACCATTAGAAGATACAGAAACTTTATTGTTGTCAAAGAAATCTTTTAGTTCTGTTTCTGTAAGTTTACCCATCTCTTTTTCGCCAGACATTAGAGTATAAGTTTTCTTTACACCCTTCATAAATTCTTTAGCATTCCAACCAGTCAATTTCCCCATCTTAGTTTCAGGTGATATATTCAAAGACATAATAACTGATGGATACATAGATGTAATATCCAAATCAAATACCCAATCATGCTTTCCTCTTTGTGGTGGCTGTACATAAGCACCAGCAAACTTTTCCCCATCATCTAATGTCTTTGGTCGTGGTGGTTTATTTGGAGCAACAACTCCTAAGTTCTTTAGATACACTAAGATAGCACCCTCTAAATATCTTGATGAAAAATATACATCTTCATAAGGAACATGACCTACATGACACACACCTCGCGCCATCTCAATAAAATCTAATTTATCATTTAGTCTCTTTACAAGTCTAACATCATGAATGTTATACTCTACGAACTTATCTATATTATTTTCATACAAGTCATTGAGTGTTCCAGTATATTCTATTTTGTTTTCACTCAATTCAAATTCAGCAACAGCATCTAATCTGTAAGATGATAACTGTGTATATGTAAAGAGTCTGTATAAAGAGTAATAGTCTAAACAACTAACACCAGCAAACATATATCTTTTTCTATGTTTGTTCCAATTTACAATTTTTATAGGAGACAATAAGTCAGCAATATTTTTACCAGCAACAACCATTATTCGATTATATAAATACGGCATATCAAATGTGTCTATATTCCAACCAGTAATTATAGTAGGCTCATCTTCTAAATAAACCTCAAGAAATCTTTTGAATAAATCTAACTCATTGTCGAAACTTTCAATTATAATATTGTCTTTTGATTTTAGTCTGAGTTTGTCTTTTTCATCTAATACAAAAGCGTAGTATGAATCGGTAGATGATAGATATATAGCGATAGAGGTTATCTTATTCGTTGCTTTTCGGTAGTCTGGAAAGCCATCTGTAACTTCAACCTCAATATCGATATTCAACAATCGATGATTTTTAGAGAGTTCTTCCGACTTAGCATACTTATCAACTAACACACGAGTTTCTACTGGTACATCAGACTCAAATAAATTTGGTGTGGCTGGATTGAATTGAGTTACCTTCTTTAGTTTGTCACCATACAAAGAAATGTGCTGTCCATTTCTATCTTTTACATAAGCATATGGTTTATGTGGGATTGTATAATAACCAAGCTCATCGTCCCAAATATGAACCTTTCTTTTTTTATTGTCGTAATATAAATTTTGGTATATAACTAACTCCGATTGTTATAGGATATAAAATCCCCATTTTCAATACTTAAAGCTACAA
>Ga0115545_1000462_pt1 | contig 22068 bp, 28 predicted proteins | sample COGITO_mtgs_1003_FD_87188 | JGI IMG/M metagenome (GOLD analysis project Ga0115545, IMG submission 87188) | Pelagic marine microbial communities from North Sea - COGITO_mtgs_100330 | ecosystem: Environmental > Aquatic > Marine > Epipelagic | place: Germany:Helgoland, sampling site Kabeltonne...
ACTAAGCAAGCTCCAGTTCAAGCCGGGAATCAACCGAGAGGGCACCAACTACTCTAACGAAGGGGGTTGGTTTGACGGAGATAAGATCCGTTTTAAGTCTGGCTATGTAGAGCGCATTGGTGGGTGGGACCGAGTAGCGACGACAACCTTTGAGGGTAGCTGTCGCAATATGCTAGACTTTGTTACTCTCGCTTCCGATAACTTCTTGTTTATGGGTACGCACAAGAAAGCATACCTGGAGGACGGTGGTACATATAACGATATAACCCCGCTTCGCACGACCTTGACCCTCGGATCTAATCCCATCACGACAGGAACAGCAGGATCAGGAACTATAACAGTAACAGCAAACTCTCACGGATCTGATGTGGGGGACTTTGTTACATTGGCTGGAGCCACTGCTGTAGATGGAATAACTGCTGCTCAAATAAACCAAAACTTTGAGATATTAACGGTGGCTTCTAATGGTAATTCGTTCACTGTAAACACAGGTGGGGCAGCATCATCTGGTTCAACTGCGGGTGGGGGTGGTTCTGTTACAGCCGCTATGGAAATAAGCATTGGCCTTGATACAACGCTATTAGGTAATGGTTGGAGTGCAGGAACTTGGGGCCGTTTTACTTGGGGATCTGGTGCAGGGTCGTTAGCTGGGCAAAACCTACGTCTTTGGTTTTCTGACTCGTGGGGCGAGGATCTTGTGGCTAACTTAGTGGATGGAAGCCTTTATTACTGGGATGCCACAAACGGTAAGACTACTAGATTGGCGGAGTTAAGCACTGTATCTGGGGCGTCTAACGTTCCAACGACTGTTCGAAGAGTCATGGTATCTGATACAGACAGACACGTCCTGTGTTTTGGGTCTAACCCTTTAGGCAGTGCCACATTTGATCCATTGTTAATTCGTTGGTCTAGTCAAGAAAGCGTTCTGGATTGGACTCCTACAGCTACAAACACGGCGGGGGATCTTAGGTTATCTCAAGGATCTGAGATTGTTACAGCCATTCGAACAACGCGACAAATTCTTGTATTTACAGAAAACAGTTTGCACAGCGTACAATTTATCGGGCCTCCGTATACGTTTGGTACAGCAATCATAGGTACAAACGTTCGTATTGCAGGTCCTAATACGGCTATTAGTGTAAACGATTTAGTATTCTGGATGGGTCAGGAAAACTTTTACATGTATGATGGTCGAATAAATCCTCTACCGTGTAGTGTTCGACAGTATGTGTTTGATGACATTAACCGACAGCAATCATTTAAGTTCTTTGCTGGGAGCCTATCGAGCAACTCAGAGGTTTGGTGGTATTACTGTTCCGCAGGGAGCACCGAGGTGGATCGGTATGTAATTTACAATTACCTAGAAAAGACTTGGTATTACGGTACTCTTGCAAGAACAGCTTGGAACGACAGGGCTTCGGGTTCTAGATTATATCCACAGGCTCCAGGAACAGACGGCATTCTTTACAACCACGAGTTTGGTTTGGATGATGGAAGTCAGACTCCTGCTATACCTGTCAATGCTTTTATTCAGTCTTCGGACTTCGACATTGGCGACGGGCAACAGTTCATGTTAATTAACAGGGTGCTTCCGGATTTAAACTTTGAGTCGTCTACGGCAACAATACCACAGGTTACATTTAGTATGGGCGCACGAAACTTTAGTGGAAGTGCAGCGGGTCAAGGTAGCGTAAGCGGTAATGTGGTTCGTTCGTCTGTTGTTTCAGGAACAGATAACTACACAGATCAAGTACAAATGCGATTGCGCGGACGACAAGTTAATCTAAAGGTTGAGAGCGATACAACAGGAGTTAAATGGAGGCTGGGTGCACCTAGATTAGATGCTAGACCAGACGGTCGTCGATGAGTAAAAAGATTATTCGATCTATCATTCCGATTGCTCCGCTTCAGTATGACTCTGCATATGTGAATCAATTAGCGCGGTCCTTGGACAACTTTATTGATGAGTCCCGTAACCCAATTGTAAACATCCCAAACATGCCGACAGTGGGTGCGGCGAATATATTAGAGGTAGGAGACTTGTACGAAGCTAATGGGTTTGTAAAAATCAAACGTGCAGGTGATGTATTTTCAGGTTCCTCTCAGGCTGCAACAGCAGTAGGAACAGTAACGGTGGTGATTTCATGACAGACATACTTATTATGCCAGACGGAAGCAGGTGGAAACCTTCTTCAAGTTCTGATACAGTGGAATGTGTAAACTGTGATAACGCAGTGGACACGCCAGAAGAGATTGCTTCTTATCCAGATGGAAACTGCCCAGATTGTGGTGAGTCATGGACAGGAAGCGAAAAGCGCAGTACAACTATTGTAGTAACTATGCCTGAACAGATTTCAGGAGGATCGGGTTAATGGCTGAAGACAGACAAGGTTATTTTCTTGGAGGCATAATAAGCAGCCTAGTAGGTAAGGCTCTCTTACCTAAAATCCTTGGTGGTATAGCTGGGACGCTTGTTTTAAATAAGTTATTTGGATCTAAAGGTGGTGATGACGGGGAGAGTAAAGAAGAACGACTTGCAAGGTTTAATGAAGCTCCTAAAACTACAGATCCATTAAAAAATCTGTACAAGTCAAAGTATATTGACCCAGAAACAATGGAAGCTCCTCAGTTCGACACGCCAGAAGAGCTACTTGCATATGATAGAGATTATTTAGAAAAGTATGGAGATCCATTACAGGTGAGAAAACCATACACTATGACAGCGGCAACTGGTGGTATGATGGAAAGTGGTATTGGGGGCTTGATCCAAGGTCCTGGAAACGTGATTAGTGATTCAATACCTGGTGGTATTATGCAGAACGGTAATAAGGTAGAAGAGATTTTAGTATCTAACGGTGAAGTTATTTTGTCAGGAAAAGATTTGGCGGGATTAGATCCAGATGGTAACATGGAAAGAGCGGGTATGAGATTAGGTGGCGCAGCCAATGGTACTCGTGGTGCAGAAGCGGCAAGAATGTTCGCTGAAGTTAATAAAGCATAGAAGGGTAAGACTATGGCAGAAACAACATCCACACAGATATCGGACTTACCCGAATACCAGAAACAATATCTACAAGAAATTTTACAACGGGCACAGGCTTTAGGAAAACAATCCTATACGCTTCCAGAATATCAAGTTGCTGGTCGTACACCCATACAGCAGTCCGCCACTGATCTAGCGACACAAGGCATTGGATCATACATGCCTATGTTACAGGCAGGGGAGAAAGCTACGTCTGCGGGTATTGCTGCCACAGAAAGTTTATTAGATCCAAACGCTGCGATGGCGTACATGAATCCTTATCAGCAAGCTGTAATTGATCAGTCTATGGCAGACATAGACCGTGCTGGGCAAATGCAAAAAACACAGGCGGCGGCTCGTGCTGTTGGAGCGGGAGCCTTTGGTGGATCTCGTGAGGGCATTGAACGAGCGGAGATCGGACGTAACATCTTGGATCAACAAGCTCGAACAGCTTCTGGTTTAAGACAGCAAGGTTTTGCTCAAGCACAGCAACAGCAATTACAAAGAGCACAGGCGGCGGCGCAAGGTCTGGGTAGCTTGGGTATGCAACAGGCCAAACTTGGCGAGGCGTTCCAAGGCATGAACATCAACGACATTAATATGTTATCTGCGATTGGCGGTCAGGAACAGCAGCAGCGTCAGAAAGAATTAGACGCGGCAAGACAGACACAGTATCAGAATGTCATGCAGCCGTATCAACAGCTTGGATTTTACTCAGACATATTCCAAGGTATGCCAACGTCTCAGAGTGTGTTTACATCACAGCAGACTCCAGATCCTAGCATGTTGTCACAAATTGGCGGACTTGGTATGGGGCTATATAGTCTCGGCAAAACCTTTTCTTAGGAGAGTAGACATGAATGTAATGAACCGCAAAATGTTTGCTAATCGGAATGCTCGTCGGAGACTGGCAAACATGGGCGGTATAATGACATCCTCTCCGGAGCTTATGCAAGCAGCGCAGACTTATCAAGTTGGTGGTAACGTTGGTTCCCCTACAAGTTCTCTTCTAAAAACCGTTGAGCTTAATGGTGTAAGATATAAAGTATATACAGATGGGCGTGTTACTCCAGACTTCGGCCCTGGCATTCCCACACAACCGATGGACCCAAACAACGCAAGTCAAGCAAATTTAATTGAAGAATTAAAAGTGTTACCTGATATTTCCGTTTCTCAGGAAATGGGATCTACAACACAGGACATGGCCTTACAGTCAATCATGGATCGGGCGGGAGATCTAACAGGTAGAGAACAAGCAGCCGCATCTTTGGAAGCATTGATTGCAACAAATAACATGGACAATCTAGATCCTCAGTTAGCTGGTCAACTACTGCCCCCTCCTATTGAAGAGGACAAAAGTTTTGGTCAGAAAGTAGGGGACTCTTTGAGATCTTTGCTCAAACCTATTGGAGACAAAGGAAAAGAAATTGGGCAACCTATAGGTGATAAACTAAAAGAGATTGGCGAACCCATAGGACCAGCCATGAGAGAAGGGTATGCTTCAGCTTATAGCAATCCTAATTTGTTGAGTGGTATTGTTACAGAAGTTCCTGAAATGCTCAATACTATGTTGACTGAATCTGATAAACTTCCAGTTTTTCCCCCAACAGAAGAGTACACTGAGAAAGTAAAGGAGGAAACTCCGAAGTTGATTTCCCCTGAATTACCTCCGCAGGTTTTTCCTCCAACAGATGAGTATACTAAAAAAATAACAGATGGAGACGCCGCCGCCGCAAGAGAATCAGGGATAGATCAACCTGCTTCGGTGGGGGGTGATAAAGAAGCTAGTATAGAAAACTTAGAAGCTACAGCCAATGACCCGAATGCATCGTCCGATCAACGTAGTTCTAATGTGTCTACTAAAGTTTTAACAGACGCTGGGTTCAAGGACGTGGGTAACATGTCCACAAAGCAGCGTGTTGCAGCATATCAAGAAATGTTCAAAGAGTTTCTTGGAGAGGGCGACGAGGATGCGAACGAGGAGAAGTGGCATAATCTAGCCATGATTGGATTTGCCATAGCCGCAGGACAAGACCCTAGTGCATTAGCAAACATCGCCAACGGTATGCTCGAGGGATCTAAGGTTATGAAAGGTGACCGAGCCGCTAGACGTAAGCGTGAAGATTCAATCACAAGCATGGCTATTGAACAGGTGTTCTCAGAAAAAGCAGCAGAAAGAGATGCTCAATTACGTAGGGATATTGCCGCAGCAAAAGGTGGCTCTGGTTTTAGAGATCCTCGTAGCCCAATAGATGCCTTCTTAAATGCCAAGAGTGATGCGGAAGATTTACTCAAAGATAATCGTTACCGTAGCATTTTGCTTAAACAAAACAACGTTGCTCCCGAAAATCAAGAAGCTTGGTTAGACCAATGGTCAACCAATAAAGCAATGACGACTGTTCAAAGTGCATACGGTAGCCAAACACCGGAGTTTGGTGGCACACAGACGCAAACAACTCCGACTGCAACAGATCTACCTACGGTAAGCACACAACAAGAATACGACGCACTCCCGCCTGGGTCTGAGTTTATTCAGAATGGACAGAAGCGTAAAAAACCCTAAAGGAGTTTCCAATGGCGGAAGAAAAACTGTTTGGAGTTCCTGTAGAAGAAACCCCACTATTTGGTGAGCCTGTAGAAGAAACCCCTGAAGCTAAACCAGAGGGAGAGTACGACCCAGAAGAGTACGAAGGTGTTCCTCAAGAGTTTTTTGAAGGCATCGCTTCTGGTGGTACGAAAGTAGTTCAAGGTGTCGTGGAACTTGGGGCGTTGCTTTCTGACGCAACTAGAGGAACTGATTATCACGAGGATGTGGTTGAGTCCTTTGAATCTTTTCGTGCAAGACTAGGTATAGATCCCAAAGGTATAGCAGGAGCTATTGGTGAAGTAGGAACTCAGTTTGTTGTTCCAGGTGTAGCCGCTGCTCGTGTGGTAGGTGGACTCAATGCTTTAGCTAAAGCAGGTAGGTTTAGCAAGACTGCGGCACAATTAGGTGCCGCTGGTGTAGCTGACGCTGTTGTTGCAACGAATGATACTATGACAATAGGAGATTTTTTTGACGGAGGTCCTACCAAGACAGGGGATTTGGTTGGTTTAGAGGCGGAAGAAAGAGCTATAGAAGGTTTGGCAAACAAACTCAAAGTTGGTTTTGAGGGTGCCGCAGGGGTTGTAGCTGCTCCTTTTATTATTCGTGGAGTAAGTGAAGTAGCGGGTAAAGGTGCTACAGCGGTGGGTCAAATACCCGGAGCTACCCAACTAGCAACGGGTGTGAAAGCTATAGGTAAGAAAATAGGTAGACCAATTGCCCAGATCGAAGAAGCTCGTCGAATGGGGGAAACACAAAGCCCTTTTAAAAATGGGGTTGCAGACGCACTGGCTACGCTTCGATACCGAGGTATCCTTCCACAGGAAGTTGCAGATTCCCGATCCTTAATTCCTGGATTGACTGAAGCTGAAGTTCGTGTCGCCAATAAACTCACTACACGGTTAGATCAAGAGATTGATAAGGTTGTTAAGATAGCCGCCAAGAACACAGAAGATTCTACTGCGCTTGCAAAGAGTGACGTGTTTAATACTATTGATAAATATTTAACTGACCCAGTGAGAGCAGAGAAAGCAAAGTTTTTAAAATCCTTGCCAAAAGCTTTACGACAGCCAGTGTCCAAAATGCGTACTCACCTTGATCAGTTGAGTCAACGTATTGTTGACAGTGATTTTATTAAGACCAATGACTTCTATGTAAAAGAAACCAAGAAGACCATATCTGAAACAATCAAGGGAAACCTTGGATCGTATCTAGCTCGTAGATATAGGGCACTTGAAGATCCTGCATTTAAACCATCTGATGAAACCCTACAAATGGCAGCGTCAAAGTTTAGAGAAGATCCTGTTGCAGTGCAGAATGAACTACAAAAGATAGCGGAAAGTGGTAAGAAGACTACAGCGGAGCTTGGTTTAGCTGATGATTTTAAACTTCTTGGACAAGTAACCGAGGAGCAAGCTCGTATTGCTCGTGATAATTTTCTTGAAACTTGGAAGAAAAGAGCAGTGTCTAAACCTGTCAAAGGTGTTAGTCGTGTTGCCGAGCAAAGGTTAAAAACAGGGCAGTTTATAAAACGTCAGAACATAAAGGATTATCAACGTGCGCTGGTTGGTGAGATTAAGAACCCATTAGAAAACTACGTTGCAACCGTTTCAAACATGGCAGAGTTCAATGCGGTGGATAATTATTTTGCAAACATCCGTAGGGTAGCGGAGCAAACTCCTGACGGTATAGGTAAAATCTTTCGTAAACCACCTGAAGGGGGTTTTTCTAAGACAGCAAAAGACACGCTCAACGAAGAAGGGTACGTGGTTCTCGGGTCTGGGAAGGGCAGTAGCAGAGCAGACAAGAGTGTTGAAGAAACTCTTGATACCTCTGGTTGGGGATCGTTGCATGGTTTTGCTGTACCAGAACGTGTATATCAAGATCTGACTCGTACGGTTGTGGGTGACACAGGTTGGATAGGTAATTCTTTACGTGCTACTTACTCTGGTTTTCTTAGAACCAAAGGTCTTACCCAGTACGGTAAAACTATTCTATCTCCTGTTACGCAGATACGAAACGTTACCACAGCTTCTGCATTTGCAGCGGCACAAGGAAACATTGGTAAAGGTGCAAACCTTTATGAGTCCGTACGTCTTGTCTTTGAGAATCTTAGAAGACTTCCAGCGGAAAAACTTGCACAAGAATATGCCGACCTACAGAGGCTCGGTATTGTAAACAGTCAGGCTGAATTACGGGAGCTACAAGAACTTGTGCGTAAGGGTTTTGGTTTTGCTGACGATGTAGATGGGGCAGTAACAAAAGGTTTTGGCTCAAAGATCTCTGAACTTCCAGTTATAAGATGGTCAAAGAAAGCCGAAGCTTTATATCAAGGTGGCGATGATATTTGGAAGGTATATAACTTTGTCTTCGAACAAAACAAATTACGCAATGCTTTAGGTAATATGTCGGATGAAGGTCGAGCAAGCTATGTTGCTAGAAAAGGTGGTAACATAAATGAGCTAGACAAGTTAATAAAAGAAGAGTCCGCAAGTATTGTTCGTAACAACGTGCCAAATTACAACTTAGCTCCCGAAGCTATTAAATCATTGCGTCGTGCTCCTGTCGGTAACTTCATAGCCTTTCCATATGAGATCATTCGAACAGGGATGAACACGATTGCTCGAGGTATTGACGAACTTGCAGATGCAAACGTTGAGATTCAAAAGATTGGGTTGCGTAGGCTGACAGGTGCAGCAACGACGTTTGCGGTTTTACCCATGGGGTTATCCGCTTTAGGTTACGCTGTATCTGGAGTCAGTCGAGAAGAAATGAAATCGTACCAACGGTCTTTGGCTGCTCCTTGGGAAAAGAATGCTCGTCTAATTCCAACAGGTCGTCATGAAGATGGCACACCTCAGTATGTCAACTTTAGTTACTCCAACCCCTATGACATGTTAGAACGCACAGCTATCTCTGCTCTCAATGCTTTCCAACGAGGAGAACTAGAAGGTAGGTCAACCACTAGACTGGTATCTGATGCAGCGTTTGCTTCTCTTGGGGAACTGATCTCTCCATTTACAGAAGAGTCCATGGCTCTTGCTGCTTTCAGAGACGTGCTAGATCCTGAAGCAGAAAACCCGCTTATGAAAACGTTAGGGCAAATTGGTCGTGGCGGTAAGACGGTTACAGGAGCCAAGATCTATAACCCTGAAGATAGTGTTGGAGATAAATTAGGTAAGTCTTTCAATCACATAGTTGATACAATTCTTCCATCTATAGTTCCTTTGGACGAAAGCGGTGGAAGGCTTGAGCCTAGCCGTTTCGCTCGAGGTTTTATAAATGATTTAAATCTCAACGAGACACTAGGTATAAAAGAAGAAGATCGAATGGGACGTGTTCGAGACCTGTCTCAAGAACTAGCCAGAGCCTTCACAGGTATTACAGAGTCCGATTCACAAGCTAGTCAGGGTTTGAAATACAAAGGATACGAGTTTGCAAAAGCAAGGCAGGATGCTTCAAACATATTCAACTCTTTGGCTCGTCGTCCCAATGTAACAAAAGAACAATTGCTTGAGGCATACAAAGATGCAAACGAAGCAAGGTTCAGAGCATACAATAGATTTTACAACACCATGAAAGATGTTGAAAGTTTAGGATTAGACGATTCTGAAATAATGCGGATTCTAAAAGAAGCAAACGTAAGTGGTGTAGATGCTTTGTCCGTTGGAATATACGAACCCTTTGAGGTTAGTAAGTCCGTTCTAGACAACATGGCGATAAATGGAACTCTGGATGAAGTTCCTTGGAGTGAGATCACAGATCTGATGAGCGATTCTATGGACAGAAGTTTTTTTAGGGACGAAGAGCCTACAGAGCAACCCGATCCTGTGATAAAACAAGAACCTGGTTTGTTTGGAGTTCCTGTCCAAGAAGAAATAAAACTATTTGGACTTCCTGTGGATGAGTCTGCTAGACTTCCTGTGGCTCCTGCACCAGCACCAGCACCAAAACCAAAAACTCCAAAACAGGTTCAGGAAAAACAAAGAACTGTATTGGGTACAGCAAGCAATCCTGCGACAGCGTTAGCCGATCTCTTGATCTCTCAGGGATCTACAGGTTAATCCTCAATCTCAATCCTAACGCCTTTGCCTCCGAACATTCTAACCAGTTCGTCAGCCGATCCCTCTGTTTCCTTTAGGAGATCTTCATCACCGACCAGTGCAGCTAGGTCAATGGCCCAACCCACAAAGTCCATGAGTGATTCGACCTGCATTGGATGCATGTCTCTCAGTCCAAGTGTTTTCATATCTGGTTCAATCATTCTACTTCTCCCCAATCTGGTTTAATATCTACGTCAATTCTGGAAGGGACCTTGAGTGGCACCCCCGTTTCCATAATCTCTTTGATCTTTCCTACCTGATCTTGGTTCTCTATGTTAAAGCATAACTCATCATGAACCGTGAGCATAGGAATAAGTCCCTCGTTGTAACAATCAAGCATCGCCTTCTTTGTTTGGTCGGCTGCTGATCCTTGGATTAATCTGTTCAGTGCCTTGTATGTAAAGGCCCGTCTAATCTGTTTTCCATATTCCTTCTGTGCTTCCCCGTGAGGTAGGGGTTTGCCTACTCCGAAGGTGACAGGTTCATAAAGGTGAAACCTGCACTTACGGCCCAGTAGAGTGCGTATCTGACCGTTGTCTGATGCCTGTTTAGTAGCTAAGTCAGCCAGTCCTTTAACAAACGGCACCTTGTCCCTGTGTTGTCTGATCAAACTCTTCGCATCATCCGCAGGTATGCCTAGCTGATCTGCTAACTTTGCTACGCCCATACCGTACATGATGCCAAGGTTCACGGTCTTCGCTTGCTTTCTCGTAATCCCTGCTAGATCTGCCACCATCTGATGGAGATCCACGTCCCCTGTATTGAACTCATCCACGATGTTATCAACCACAGCATGTCGTAGATGTGTGGGTACGGACGCTGCAAAGTGCACCAGTAACCTCGGCTCTTGGCTAGAGTAATCGAATGATCCCCACTGGCAACCGTCCTCCGGTATAAACAAACCACGAATCATCTTCTTGATGTCGGGATCTCGCGCAGGAATTTGCTGTAAGTTTGGGTTGGAAGATGAAAATCTACCAGTAACCGTGCCCCCTTCGTCTCTTCGTGTGGAGTGTAACTCAGTATGTATCCGTCCGTTGTGCTCGTGGCGCAGTATGCTATCGATAAACGTAGAGTCTGCCTTATCGAACTCACGTAGTTTAACCAAAGCCTGACAAACCTTTGATGGGTGATCGATCAAAAACGATTTGGTAAACGATGGCGCACCCTTTTCTGTGGTCAGGTATTCCATATCCATCTTATCAAACATCTTTTGGATAGAAGCAGAAGCCCAGATGTCTACCTTCATCCCTGCTTCCTTTTCGATAAACGAACGTAGCTCCTTGGTCTTGGCGCGAATTATCTTCTTGTTCTTGTCTGCCTTGTCGAGATCCACACGCACACCGTTGGTTCTCATGTCCAACATGCAGGGTATAAGATCCGTCTCTACATTCCAGATGTGCCAGAGTTCTTGCTCCTCGAGTTGTACCTTCAGCGCATCCCATAGTTTAAGCGTAGCAACTGCGTCTTGCTCGGCATAGGCACCCACATACTTAGGCGGTAGCTTGTACATCTCTGCCTTTGGATCTACGCCCCACTCCTTGGCTGCTGCCTGTAGGAGTTTCTCATCCTTTCGAAGCTGTACGAAGTCTCGAGCCATTGCATCTAGACCAAAGGACCAACGGTTTTCGTCTACCAATGCGCCAGTAATCATCGTGTCGATGATCCTGCCCTGTATCTCTATGCCCTCGGCCCTCATCCAACCTGCATCGTAGGTTGCATTGTGCATGATCACGTTCATGTCAGGCACAGCCATCTGTTTCTTCAACCACTTGAGTGTGAACTTTGGATCTAGATTGTGTGAGTTCTCATGACGAATAGGGAAGTACCCTTTGTATTCCCCTGCTGCCACAGCTATGCCAATGATGTGACCGTCCTTACGTGCCCAACCTGGCCCCAATGTTTTTATATTAGGATCGTAGGTCTCAAGATCTACAGCCACATCTTTGTAGCCTGTCAGGTCTGGATACTCTGGCGGTATGTTCCAGTCCTTGTCTATTAGATCTAGTTCCCCTTTGATCTGATGGTGTAATGCGCTGCCAAACAGGTTTACCTGCATATTATTTCTCCTCAATGAACTCCGCACCCAAGGCGGTGTATCCTGCTTTATCGATCCACGAATCCTCGTGGTTTATTGTTTCTATTAGTCTGCTCGTTTTTACCCAGTCCATCATCAACGTAACATGGGCCGGGGTTATCTGACCGTGTTTCTTTATGGCTCCTTCTATTATTATATTCCATCCATCGGCTATGCGTTGGTGATTTTCGTATGCATCACCGTAGTCCTTGGCCCTGTCACCATGGATTAGTTTTGCTGCTGTCTCTAAAACCTGTTGGCGTTTCATTGTATTGTTTGCTCCTCTTCCTCATTCGGAAAATAGAACAAAGAAAAAGAACCACACTTCGGGCAAGAGAAATTTGATACCATAAGGAACTCATCCTCCTCCGTGTCGTGATCACCACCCTGAATCATCTGTTCTCCGCAGTATAAACATTTCATATCGTGTACCTGTAATTTGTTTTTGCTTGTAGTAAGTAGAGACAATGTCTTGCTCTGGTTATACCAACGTAGAACGCTCGATGCTCATCGTCGGGGTAATCGCTTTCGCTGCATGCTTTGGTCGTTCCTAGATACACCAAACAGTTGTCATCCTCACCACCCTTCATAGCATGGAAAGTAGACAGGTTGATTCTAGGTTCCGACAGCAAGTCATCTCCGCGTCTTGCCATAGCTGCAATGTAATCTTGTTCCACTGATCCAACACGTAGGACTTCGTATCCACTATGCTCTGCTCCTACCAGTAGCCCATACTCTTTTTGCAACTCCTCCATCGTTAACTCTGCATCAGGAGCCAACACATCTAACCTCTGTGTAAACCCACGTTTAACCACTGCGTTCTGTCCCTGCTTGGGTACAGACGAATACAGATCCTTGATCCTTTGTAGCCCCACCTTCTTGTCCTGACACAGATCACTCCATGTAAACAGATTAGAAACCAGTTTGTTTGAGATACTTGGCCTACCCTTGATAGAAAACTTAAATCCCATCTCCTTGATTTTCTTCGCCATGTCATGGACAAACCCATTGGTTCGAGCCATCAAAGTCCACGACCCTTCGTGCAGAGGTGCATCCTCGAGGTGGTATATCCACTCGACAAGTCCCTCTTCTTCCCGAGGTTTGAATACTTTCAAATGCCGATCATCAATCCTGTTCGCAACAATCTTTGCTAGGTTATGCACAGAACTTGGGATTCTATACGATTGATCCAACACCTCTATGTTATCCGTACATTTGTTGAACAGTTGTACATCCACCCCTGTCCATCGGTGGATCGCTTGGTCATCGTCCCCTGCAATAAACACCTGATCAGCATGCTCCGCTATCTTCGACACCATCTCCCACTGCATTGGGGTAAAGTCTTGAGCCTCATCAACAAACAGATAGTCCAAACTCGGTGGCTCCCCGACCTGAATGTACTTGTCAATCATGTCCACGTAGTCGAACTTGTTTGTGGATCGTTTGTATTCCTCAATCTGATTGTGTAGTTGTAACAACTTAGGGTAATGAAGGGATCTATCAGCAGCTTCATTGTACTCCTGATCCAAAGTTACCATGCGTAAACGTGCACGGCCCACCATCTGTAAGTAGTCGGCTCCCGATCCACCAATCGATGGCACTGCTAAACCATCATCAAGTGCATTCGACATCCTACCTTCGAACGTCAGCCCTACATCACGGCCCACGTTGTCGTAGTCTTCCTTGTTCATGATGTCCGTTACCTGTAAACCCAAACCCCTGAACCCAAACGAATGGCTCGTCCGCATAAACGGAAAGTCTTTTGGCTCTAACTGAAACTCAGCGCAAGCACGAGTTACCATCTCCTCAATAGCCTTACGTGTAAAAGATATAACTCCAATGCGAGAAGGACTTGTGCCTCGGTCCAACGCACCACGGATCTCCTCAATCAAACGGTAGGTCTTACCGCAGCCAGGTGGCCCCAAGATTAATTTAGCTTTCGGGATCATATTCTTTTCCCCTTGGTCTGGTGTTAACCCAGTCCTCAATCTCTGTCAGAACCCAACGGCTCGAGGACCTTTTGTTTGTCTCGTCTCCCAAGACAATAGGTTTCGGAAAGTCTCCGGTCTGCGATAATTTATATATGTAGGATTTCGATACGCCTAACATCTCGGCGACCTCACCCACTCGCAGCAGTCGATTAGAATGGGATTTCATTGCTATACTCCTTTACAGGTAATTCTATTTCTTCCTCTTCGAACGCAGGGACAAACCAACAACGCACGTTTGTTCTTACTTCACCCTTTGGCCCACGCTTAACTATGTTTTGTTTTGTTGAGTCTCCCCCCAAGTCTCGTATCATCTGAGTTATCTGTCCCCGACTTGTAATGTTAAACCGTCTGTTGTGTAAGAACTCGAGTAGTCCTTCCAGTTTAAACTTGGTGGTTCCTGCATCTGTCCAAGGCTTATTCATTAGGATCTCTTCCGGTGCCATGGCTCTGATGTTACTTGTGCAGTATGTTTCTAGCAGATCTTTGAACTGTCCCGATATAGTAAGTTCATCTGGCACATCGATGTACGTTGCCTGATTCATTAAACTATTGACCATCTGCTGCCACTTCTGTGGCTTGGTAGTCGGTGGCATGAACATACATTGCTCCATGCATGCACGTTGCCAAAGCATTTGATTCTGCAACTGCTCTGTCGAAAGCTGTATCCTTGTGCCGTTCACATCCATGAAATACAGACGTGGTTCGGACAGCATGATCGTTAGCCCCCCAACCTGTGGTGCATCCGGTGCATCTTGACCTATACCGAACTTAGCCAACACACACATAGACGGATCGCAGTACGACTTGAACGGCTCTTCCTTACAAGTGTACCCCCAGTCTTTCTTCTCATGCTGTTTGATTACGGTCTGCACCTCTGAGGATGGAAGGGGCGGAGAGAATAACGTTCGGTTGTATTCCTCCAGAGACGATTGCCAACTGTCTGGAAACTTCTTCTTGCAGTACACACCCATAAAAAACAGAAGCTTGTTCCTTGGCTCTGACAAAGGTCCGTCTGAAAACAAGTGCCGTAAGCAAGGAGGTCCATCTTCGAAATGATTCCTCACAGTTTGTGTGGCTCGTATAGCTTCCAAGTCAGATAGGTTTACTCTGTTCTTGTCCACTGCATCCAGGAACTCATCCAGTTCCATCGCTTCTATTTTCTTATTGTAGCAAAACCTTTGTGGCATTTCAGCATCAAAGTACGGCATGTTAATAAAGTTACCAACATCTCCACGCTCGGCTATGATCTTGTCTTGCTTTGGAAATATCTCACACCCGCTGTGACCCAAGAGTATGGACATCTCTGTCAGATACTCACGAATAATAGCAGCAGGTTCCCAGTCTTTTAGGAACACATACAAATGTGCACCCCCCGATTTAGATCGGCAATGTAATAAGGGGAGATCCAACTTGCGGATCTTCTCCTGTAATTCTTTGTGGTTAAGATCGTAGACATCTACATCGATGGCCCCAAACTTACACATGTTGTCTTCGTTAATCGGGATGGCCCCGACACCTTGCTTGCCGTCGATGTGCCCTTGCACAATCTCCTCAGTCAGTGGCTCCCGAACGATCCTACTCTTGCCTTCGGCCTTACCGTCACGTCCCACTCGACCAACGGTAGTCGTTCCATGTGCCGCTGCTGCACCCATATAGGCAGCAAGCAATCTTTTTGCTTGTGACATTTACTGCTCCTGTGAATTAAAGGGAGAGCAAGTGGACTACCTCACCCTCCCAAGGCTGCTTAAAACGGTATTTCTTCTCCGTCGTTATCAGAAGAACTAGAGGTGGAGTCACCATGATCTTCTGGTGCAGCTTTCACTTCACCTGCGGCTACACTGTCACGAAATGACTTAGCCTCAAGCAGTAGTTCTCGGTTCTCTAACAAACCGATCTTTTCGATAGCGTAGTTGAACCACGTACCTTGGTCGTTCGACTCTTCGACAGTGGTAAATTTCCACTGAGTACCAAACAAAGGTGGCGTAACCAACTGACCAGTCTTTGGATGCTTAACCTTTTGCATCGCAATCTGTGTCTTCCAACGACGGCTGACCTTCAACTGGCTAGACTTCATGTCCACCACAACAGGTTGAAAAGAACCCTCGTCATCCACAATCAAGCAGTAATGCTGATCTGATTTTACCAATTCGTTTCCGCTTGGTAGGATTTCCTTTGCGCCTTGGCGCTCGGTCTTTGTCAAAACTGGATCAGTCGCGGCAATCTCCCCACGAAACCCACCGCCTTGTTCACGCGGTGTGAACTCAAGGTACTTGGTAGTTTGAAAACATGGGACAATTGAAACACCGTCATCCCCTGTCCAGAACTGCTTAGTCACAGTGTTAAACATATCGCCCTGCTCTGAGCCATCAATGTACTCAGCCTCACGCTTCTTTAACTGTGGTGACATAGCTTGCAGGATACGAACGAACGGGATCTGCATCTCCGAACTATCATATGCTGCGCCTTCCCCCGCAAATTCAAAGATGTCATCCATGACATCGGTAGAAACTGCGGTCTCTTTTTTATTTGCAACTGCATTAGCCATCTTTATTTCCTCCTTAACTGTGCTGCATTTGAAATGAATGCCCCGAACATATCGAGGTCAATAGGTTTACCATCCGTTACTCTCTCCCTTACAAAAGCTTTGAGTGTGGATGGATGCACATGGGTCTTGGTTGCAGGGTCGAATCCTGCGTCTTGTAAGATAGCAATCACATTCTTTGCGCTGTTATCTTGACCCTTGCCGAATGAACAGGTGACATCGTTCTTTATAATATCATCGCATCCATTCTCACGCAGCCATGAATAGGCTTCGTCTTTCCGATCCTTCGGGATCGAAGCACTGACAATCATCTTGCGCTCAACAGTAAGACCGTCTACGTCGAGACGCTCTACCCCCATTTCATCCATGAGTGCAGGAATGTTTTCTACAGAGAGCCTATGCTTCTCTTGCTTCAGTGCCTTTACGTGGTTCTCTGCGTCCTCGATTTGATTCTCGACGTTGCGGAGATTTCGAACCAGTTGACTTAATTGTTTTCCGGTTCCAGTATCGACTGACGACAAGGCTGTCGATTCGTCAAACATGTCTTCAAATATATCGTTCATAAGTTTTTCCTCTTCAGGGTTGATTTATATGGTAGCCTCGTGCTATCCACATAGAGGACAATAGTGGAGATATATGATGACTGTCAACTACAAATTTAAAATAAAACCATTTGATCACCAGATCACGGCACTCGAACGTGGGTGGCAAAGACCAGAGTTCGGACTGTTCATGGAGATGGGGACTGGTAAATCAAAAGTTCTGATCGACAACTTAGGTATGCTGTACCAAGAAGGGGAGATAAACTTTGCTTTAATCATCGCACCAAAGGGTGTGTATAGGAACTGGACCTCCAAAGAAATACCAGAGCATATGTCAGACGACATACCTCATCGAGTAATCCGATGGGTGGCCTCACCAAACAAAACCCAACAGGCAGAGATGCGATCCGTTGGTGAAGCATTCGAGGGACTTACAATCTTTGTAATGAACGTCGAATCTTTTTCCTCGGTCAAAGGTAGAACCGCAGGGGAATGGATGGGTCGTACGTTTGGACGAAATGGATTGATTGCTATCGACGAATCAACAACGATCAAGAACCATAAAGCCAAACGTACCAAAGCACTAATGAAGATAGCGTCGGCCTTCAAGTACAAAAGACTACTGACGGGTTCTCCTGTAACTAAAAGCCCGATGGATTTATATTCGCAGTGTGAGTTCCTAAGACCCGGTCTCCTGGGTTACGATTCCTTCTACGCATTCCAAGGCAGATATGCAGTGGTGCAAAGAAAAACTATGGGTAGCCACGCTTTCCAACAGATCGTGGGCTTTCGAAACCTTGACGAACTGACGTTCAAGATAGATCAGTTCTCCTATCGTGTATTGAAACAAGACTGTCTGGATCTACCGGACAAGATCTATACCGTGCGATACGTTGGTCTGACCAAAGAACAACGAGATATGTACAACTCAATCAAGCAACACGCTCTCGTTATGTTGGACGATGGTGAACTGTCCACGGCTCCCGCTGTCATCACGCAGATGCTCCGGTTGCAACAGATCCTATCGGGACATCTCAAGACTGACGAAGGTGATACAGTATACTTTGATTCGAAACGTATGGATGCATTGAAAGAGATCCTAGAGGAGCACGATGGTAAAGCAATCATTTGGTCACGCTTTCGATACGACATCCAACAGATCACCAAGATGCTGAACGAAACCTTCGGGCAAGGATGTGCTGCCTCATACTACGGTGATACGTCCGACGACGAAAGACAAAGGGCTGTCAATGATTTTCAAAACAGTGAACACCTGAAGTTCTTTGTCGGCAATCCATCCACCGCAGGATACGGACTGACTTTGACTGAAGCCAATCTTGTGATATACTATGCCAATGACTTCAATCTCGAAACACGGGCACAGTCTGAGGATCGTGCTCACAGGATTGGACAAAAGAATAACGTAACCTACGTTGATCTAATATCTGAAGGCACAATCGACGAGCGTATTGTCAAGTCCCTTCAATCAAAGATAGACATAGGTGCAAAAGTATTAGGTGAAGAGGCTAGAGAATGGCTGACATTGACCCCAAAGATATAACCAAGATCCTCGAGGAGCGTAGCGTCGGCTACGCTTCCGAACAAACCGCAGCAAAAGAAATCGCAGAACTAACTGGACTTGATCCAGATGTAGCTAAAGCTTTCTCTCGAGGATGGTCACGCATGACCGCTGCCCAGGTGCGAGGCTACAAAAAATCTAACAAGAAAAAAAATTGACCCCGACGTTGCAGTGCGAAACCTAACCAGTCAGGGTCCAGTGAGACAGTAAGACACAGGAAAAGAGTCTTACTTAATCCGAGGCAAGCCACAGGCTGTGGACTTACTCGAGCAGTGTTTACTATTATATCATGCAGGTTGCCGTTCGGCAACAGCTTTCCGAATAATCACAGAGAGTTGTCGAGCCATGGACCTTTGCTCCCGCTCCGCTAAAGTTCGAAGCATGTCATGATCCTCTTTAAGCAGTCCAACATTCTGAAACTGTACTTTATCTTTTTCATTTAATTTTTTACGAGGCATAGTCCCCTCCAGTTGTAGTGTATTTGTATTGGACTTATACAGCAGCAATAATCTATTTGCAAGTTATTCCTCGTCGAAGCATTTAATGCAACGCCAAGGTATATCGTCTCGTTTGTCTGAGTAATTTGGTATGCAATGGGCCTCGACCTCATCGCCCTCCTCCAAATTAGTTCTGTCCACTAGCCGCTTGCTAAAGAATACAGCGTCACCTTCCTCGTTCACACCAAATGCGCTACCAGAATATGTCTTTGCTTCTATTAACACCAACATCCTTTGTGTTTCGAAACTCTTTTGTGTCTCAAAATTTTGGCTCATAGATAATCCCATTCTCTTCTTGCTCCTTGTAATAATTGAGTTCTTGTAAAAGGACCTCGATCCTTGGATCTTGTTGGTCCTCCCATTCTATATCGTCAATCTGCTTCTGCGTTTTCTTTATCAGATCGCTGATCAAATCTATGCTCATCTTCTTTCTCCCATGGTGCTTCCTTCAAAGACACCTCTTGTTTTCCATATGCAAGCTTACGTCTGTACCCCTGCCATTCCTTTTGCAACTCCGTCCATCGACCCATGTGTATCACCCTGCCCAAGATTTTCTTCTGTGTTCTATTACAATACCATGTTCTTTTAAGGCTTCAACATAATCGTCTAACTCTTCCATCGCCGCCCACAACTCTCGTTCTATTCCAGGTCGAGGATCTTTTCGTCCCTTTTCGTCCTGTAAATTATCTACCTGTCTTTTTAACCACTTGAGTTGTGCAGCTTGGAACATACTCAACTGCTCGTTTCCCATATCACTCCTCCTTGTTGGGTCTTAACTTCGGTTTAATTAATCTCGATACTCGGTCCGTTGTCTGACATGTCATCATGATGTCGTTGCCATAGAGGTCGTACAGATGGTTATAAATCCCATCTGCACTCCCACTATTCATAGCCGAAGCACAATGCTTCTCACTTCGAAACCAAACAGCCGTCTCAATCTCCTGATCTTGTACCGTGTACGCAATCACCATCGCTGTAAAGTATTCGATCATGCAACATCCTTTGTTTTTTCATCATCACGTCGCTCTCTAAGCAATCTAATATTAGCATGATATCTTTCTAAACTCGGTTTGCTTAAAATAAAATCTTCTAGTCTCTTGTGAAAAGTCGGATCAAAGTCTGGATCATTTACGACCATATACGGAACCCACAATGTCATCACGCAACATCCTCTTCGACACCACGTAGAGTCTGCGCTACATCTTCAAACCCACTTAGATCAATCCCGATGTTCTCTGCACACCCTCGGTATCTTGATAACCAAGATGCCAAAGCTGTCGCTGCTTGTCTACGAAGTTCTTGCTGCGAACCCTCATCATCAGGATCAAACCGCTCGTAGCCTCCGCCCTTCCTGCGTAAATTCACAGGACTTATAAACGTAGGATATTCCCTCACGGTTATGTTAACCACTTGATCCTCGGGGTCCGAGTCTTGAACCACGATCCTCAGTCCACTTGCCATCTGACGAGCCAACTGAATGCGATGCTGCTGTGCAGCTTCCGCATCGTCCATACCATAGAACCAGTCGTATGCTTCATGGTCAGGATAATCTCTTAACCAATCCACAAACTCCCTTGGTATAAACATATTGCGGCCTGACGCCGCTAAGTATTCGTCAATAATTCTTTGACGTTCTTTCTTTGGAAATCCAGCCATACTTTATCCTCCTATAATAGCTGTTTAATTGACCGCCTTAACTGACCAAGTCACACCGCGCCGTACCCGACCCCGACTCGACCGCCAAACCTCTTCTAAACACAACAGATCGCAACAAGCCTGAACTCTACACGCCACAACTCGACCGCCAAACCTCGCCATAGCCTGACATATCATGCATCGCCTCAACACGACCGCCTTAACAAACCTTGACCCAACGCAACCCGACACACACCGCCGTACCCAACCTAGACCGACTTAACTTACCTGACCTACCACGCCCCGCCTGAACTAACCCACCAGGACCGCCCTAACTTGACCGACCGCACCTAAACAAAACCGATCTTAACATAACTCGACCGACTGACCATACCAATCCATAACACAACTAAAGCTGCCATAACTCAACTCGACCGCCCGAACACAACAAGCCCCGCCTGAACTCACGCTACCGAACCACGACCGCCTAGCCCTGACTGACCCCGACATAACGTACCGAAACATATCGCAACATACCGAAACACGACCGACTAACCTTGACCAAATGAAAGGGGCATTGCTGCCCCGATCTTTATTCTGCGGCAATAAGAGTGATGTCTCTTCGTGCTCGTTCTTCTTGAATGAAATCCATCAACTGAGCCGTCTGTTCATCGGCATACTCTGGATTGTCCAAGGATTCTTTCTGTGCCTCGCGACCTTCGAGCATCAATTCATCCCAAAGTTCTTGGTGTCCGCCCATGCTGTCCTCAGTCACCACATCGAAACAACCAAACGAACCTTTACCTTTTTCCTGACGGAAGTCTCCGATACCAACAATCGATCCTGCGTTCGTCAACAAAGACACAATCGAATACGCACTGAGCGTCGGTTGAACGTAGGTTATGTCAACCTCCGCACACCAACGTGGCAAGTATGCCCTCGTCCGCATGTCTGGTGTCTTGTTCATGTCCGCTGATCGAACCACATCAATCTTCAACTGAGGCTTGCCCCAAATCTGGATGTGTGTTTCTGGTAAAAAGATCAGGCGTTGTACACTAGACTTCGTAATGCCGTCTGTTTCCAAGGCCGCTGTCGCCATCGCCTGTTTAACTCCAGGTGCAGGGAAACATAACAGTGTTTCATCTTTAGGTTTTCTGTAGACGCTGTCGCGAAACTCTTCCTCTGGATTGTGCTTGATCTCTTTCTTCTGTGCGGCTGTCTTCTTGCCGCCTCCCACAAGTAAATCACGCATGGCTTTTGAACTCATGCTGTTAAAATACATCGGGGTTGTCCCAATCATCCGTAATGTAACTTTACCCGTTTTAAGTGGTTGAATTTCTAAAGCTGTTGCTTCTATTTTTTTAGTTGCCATTGGTTCTCTCCTTTTGTTGGCTTCTAATTGAAAGTAAATTGTGTATGACACGCAAGTAATATGCGTGTCAAGTTTTTATTTGACAACTTCCCAAACGCTTTCTTTTTTTGCGTCTATTCCAGTG
>Ga0115545_1000466_pt1 | contig 22022 bp, 17 predicted proteins | sample COGITO_mtgs_1003_FD_87188 | JGI IMG/M metagenome (GOLD analysis project Ga0115545, IMG submission 87188) | Pelagic marine microbial communities from North Sea - COGITO_mtgs_100330 | ecosystem: Environmental > Aquatic > Marine > Epipelagic | place: Germany:Helgoland, sampling site Kabeltonne...
AGCTATTTGTGCACTGCAACTCTCCATTTCCTGGAGAGAGGTTCAAAGAGACAGAGCCCAATTGCAGACGATCGATGACGTCGACTAGGCCACAAAGGCTATGTGAGCAAACATCGACAACTCACCCCACCATCTCTCAGAAAAAAGTCTTCCAGCTTTCCTCCATTTTACCTTTGCGCCGAAATCCAAACAGCGGTCGCCACCGAGGTGCCTTAGGATGCATGGCGGGAAACATGCCGGCCTCATGAGGAAGCTGGTTGGCCTTGCGCGTATTGCATTTGATGCAGGAAGTCACAATGTTGTCCCAGCGGGTTTTGCCGCCTTTATCGCGTGGCAAGACATGATCGAGGTTAAGATTTTTTTCGGGGAACTTCTGACAGCAATATTGGCAGGTATAGTGATCACGTAAAAAGACATTGTGACGCGTGAATTTCACCTCCTTGCTTGGCAGTTTGTCGTAGAGCGCCAGCACAATGACTTTAGGAATCTTCATCGCAAAGCGTACTGATCTGATCACCTCCTCAGCCACCCTCTCCGAGGATGATTCCAACCAAGACCCTAGATCGTGCGTCTGATATTTCATATCCCCCTCCGCCTCCACTACGTGCGCATGCCCGAGACAAAGCAACTTCACAGCTCGGCGCACCGAGCAGGTCTGGATAGGCTGCCAGAGTTTATTGAGAACTAATACATTCAGATTCAAAGCTTCGATCATGATAAGCGGGTAGATTATATAATTTGCGTATTTTAACACGTAATCGGTTAGCCTTCAATCCTGAAATTTGCTCAGCCCTACAGCTCATTTCATCAGCTGTCTATGACCTCGCTAAGAGCAATGTGAACAACTGTAAGGTGACATTGCTAAATGAAAGACAAGAGAGGTACTGGTTATCAACAAACTTATTCACACTCGATTCCGAAAACGCAAAAGCCCTCTGTGAATAACTTGGGCAATACCCTTGGTTTTATAAAATAATACAGAAACCAGCAAAAATATATTAATCTTCCTGATCCCATACAGCAACAAATTCGAGTGCTCGCTCAGGATCATTCAAGACAAGCGATGGATTGTGAATAACTTGCTTATAAAGTGCCTGCAGCTCACCCTCAGCAAGTTTGTTTTTTTGCAAAATTCGAAGCTGCCCGCCCTTATTGGGCATTCGTTTTTTGGCGATCTCAAGAGCCACACGCCCCATGGTCATGCGCACATTGAGCTCAATGACATAACGTATTCCTAATGAGCCATCGGCCTGCCGGGCGACCATCGCATCCACCCCAACGGGTCCAATATAGCCCTTTAGTAAAGTGCTCAGCACTAGCGGGATCTCCTCACCATAAACATCATTGATCTTTGCATCTCGGAACAGAAACGAACTCAGTTCATCATTAAAACCCGTAGCCCACTTCGGCTTAACCTTTGTGCTTTGGTAGCGCCCCTGGGCATCATTCTTCATCTCAGTCATTCCTATGAAGTCGACCTCTCCACCCTCACGCATTTCATAAAGTGCAGAAAAATCCAACTCTCGCTCTAGCCACGGCTCCACAGCAACGCCACCATGGCGCTTAATCACCTTGTTCAACCAAGGCATATAATCTTCTCCAGCCATTACTTTACGATGTCCACGGCCCGCACACGCGTATGCCGCCTTGAGCAGAACCGGTCCTCGCTTTAGCAGGCATTCCACTGCCTCAGACGCCGAGTCCAGATCCTTACAGAAAAATCCAACCTCCTCACCAGAGGGTGTAAGCATTTCATTGAGCCGAAAACCCGCTTCTTTACTAAACCACCATTCAGGAACCTCCCCACGCCACTGCCATGGCAAAGCCGGTGATACATCACCGGCCAAAGACTTGAGCGTATCCGAAGCGTCTGGTGACCATGCCCAAGGACGTAGCCCCCCTAGCTTACGCCCAGCCAGACTGCCGACTTTAATGACCTCGGGCAGGTGGAAACCAGCCTTTTTCAAATACGTCCGGTGAGCATTGCTGGGCAATGTTCGCATCAGACTAAGGTCATCTCTTCGGCACCATGCTAGGGAAAGCATTTCCAGGTCATGCTCTAATGCCAGCTCTATTTTGTTCGGCTGATAGCTGCGATGCGTGAACGCGGCTGCGGCATGAGACTCTGCGTTTGGATTATACCAGTGCACTACGGGGGTGCGCCCTCTCGATTGCTCGCATATTGCTAATTGCTCGATGAAATCTTGATCCAAACCCGCCAATTGACGACCCTCGGTATTGAAAGGTGCCATGCCCTTTGCTTTTGCGGGTGCCATCGGGAAACTGAGTGATTTGCGGTAGGCGTTCCAATCTGTTTCACCTTGTTTTTTCCATTTCCGAAACCACTTCAAGCCGTGACCCACATGATTAATCTCATCGAGGTAAATCTTTTCCAACACCTTGGCCGTTGCATGATCGCCCACTTGCCGAAACAAGGTTGCATAGTGTTTAGAGAAATCTAAATTGGCCTGCTCGAAGGTGAGATTAAGTCGGGTGACAAAGTCCATTGGTGTATCCATCGGGGCCACCAACTTCCAGAAGTAATCATTGAGTGGCAAATCGCCAAAGGATATGCCGCACTCCTTCATCCTGCGCAGATACATCAAGGTATGCATCTGCTCCTCCCTCATCGATTCATAAACACCGCGGCGGTATTCAGCAGGAGCATCGGGGAACTTAAGCAAAACAAGAGCCATCAGCTCAGCTGCCAGCATCTCATGATTGGCAAGAAAATGGAGCATTTTGCCTCGCTCACGATCATCACCGAGCTTGTTGACCCCAGGAAAATTTGAGCGCACTACCTTGTTGGTGATTTTCAACTCTTCAGGGCGTCCGGGAGCATCTGGCAGGCTAAATGAACGCCCTCGGTCATCATCAACCACGCCTTCCCCCAAGCGCGGAGCAAGCAAAAGCTTCTCCTCCAGCGAATTCGCAAGCAAAACTCGCTCTGCCACCTCCCGCATCTGCAACACCTGCATAGACTCAGAGTTAGAATGAGCGCACCAAGAAGCAAGATAATTCCCATTCGGGAAAAAACTCACATTTAACAAGATCCTACCCGCAAGGTGTAGAAAATGATATATTACTCGCCAGTTCCAAACTCATAGGCTAGCAAATGGACATGCACAGCTCTGCAGATTTTGATCAGATCGTACCCCGGCGAGGTTCAGGCTCCATCAAATGGGACCGGTTTCCGAATCTCGACCCCTTCTGGGTCGCTGACATGGACTTCATGTCTCCACCCTGTGTGCTTGAAGCACTTCAAGCGCGGATTTCTCATGGGATTATGGGTTACGCTCAACCACATGCAGGCCTCATGGAGGCAATCGATCACTACCTACAGAGCAGGCACCAGCTTGTTGTCGAGGAGAAGGAGGTCGTCCACCTCGGTGGATTGGTGCCGGCACTCTCTATTGCTGCGCGTGCGTTCGGCTCTCCAGGAGATGCCGTCATGACCTGCACACCGATCTATCCTCCCTTTCTCTCCATACATCAAGATGCCAACATGGAGCTGATTTCCGTTCCTCATGTTTTAGCGGATGGCCGCTGGGGTTTTGATTGGCCTGCGATGGAAGACGCCGTCACAGCAAACACGAAGATATTCCTTCTCAGTAATCCTCAAAACCCACTCGGTCGTGTCTTTTCAAAGGAGGAAATCGAGAAGCTGGCCGATTTCTGCCAGCGCCACGATATGATTTTGGTATCGGATGAGATCCACTGTGACCTCATCCTTGACGAAGAGCAAACACCTCACGTGTGCGCGGCTAGCCTTCCAGAGCAATTACAAAACCGGATCATCACACTCCTCGCACCCAGTAAAACCTACAACATCGCCGGCCTTGGTTATGCCTTTGCTATCATCAAGGATGACTCGCTGCGTCGCAAGTTTTGCGCTGCCCGCGGCCACACCCTCCCCGAGATCAACTGCCTTGCATACTATGCTGCGGAAGCTGCCTACAAAGATGGAGACTCATGGCGGCAAGCATTACTGGCCTATTTACGCAATAACCGCGACACGCTGACTAGCTTTATTGGCAAGCAAATGCCCGGACTCATCACTCCTGACATCGAAGCTACCTACCTAGCGTGGATCGACTGCCGCTCCATGAACAAAGAGAATCCAGCAAAGTTCTTTGAGCAGGAAGCAGGCATCTATCTCTCGGACGGCGCCTTCTTTGGTAATCCGGGCCACGTCCGCTTTAATTTCGGTTGTCCACACAGCCGGGTCATTGAAGGTCTTGAGAAAATGGCCAAAGTCATTGATTAAAAAAACCGCCACTTTATGTTGGCGACTCATATCATGAAATCTCTATTTCCGCTCACCATTCTCACCTTCTTCCTGCCCTGCCACCTCCCCGCTGATGTCAGTAAAGAAATCCAGCTTGGTGCGGAAGCCGTCGCAGGGTACCGCAGCGGATATGTTTACCGAGGCTTTGAGCTAGCAGAAAGCACCGTTGACTTTCAGGTAGAGACTGAGATCGCGCTTAGTAATCGCACCTCACTCAATCTTGGATCATGGTATGCTACAGAAAACGGCAAGGGTGATTTTGATGAGTCGGCCTTTTTCTCCCACTTGCGATTCAAACAAAGCGACCAACTCACCATTGGCCTCAGCGCTAGTTACCGTCATTTCGGCAACTCTAGCTCTCCGCTCAGCTCTGTTTTCAAGGATGGTGTCGATGTCGGTACCTTTGCCACCTGGCAGTTTAACGATGATTTCAGCGCTACTGCCGGAGCTTATTACGATTTCGGCGCAGAAGCTTGGTATGGAAATGCTGAGACACAATGGTCCAAAGCCATCTCTGAAAAAACCTTCGTAGCACTCAACACAGGCATCAGCTATGTCGATGATTACTATGGTCGTGACGGCATCAACGACGCCTATGGTCGGCTATCACTAACTCACCATCTATCTGACACGGTATCCATCACCCCCTATCTGGGTGGCTCTCTGCTCTTAGACAGTAGTGATGCTGGTGATGACCAAGCTTTCGCTGGCCTCTGGTTCGAAGTCAGATTTTAATCAGTCATCACCGATGACTCTGACTGACTCACACTGCCACCTGGCTTCGCAAAAATTCACCTCTGACGAGCTCAGCGATATAATTACTCGAGCACGGCAGCGCGGCGTGCAACGTATGGTCACCTTAGCCACATGCTTGGATGACTGCCCTCAGAACATATCGATTGCTGAGCAATACCCAGAGGTTTATGCCTGCATGGGCATTCACCCATGTGATGTTCACGAAACAGACGATCATTACATCAACGAGCTGAAAATTCATGCCAGTCACCCGCGCTGTGTTGCTATTGGTGAAACAGGCCTCGACTACTACCACCCTGCACCAGAAGGATGGACGAGTGATCAATATCACAGTAGGCAACAAGAGTTTCTTGAACAGCACTTTGAGCTAGCTGCTGAACTTGGTAAAAATATCGTCATTCATACCCGTGACCGCTCCGGCGAAGCCTCACTCCACGATGCTATCAGCATCTATCGCCAGTATGCCCCACAAGTTCGCGCAGTATTTCACTGCTTCCCCTTCAGCCTGGAAGCTGCCCAGCCGATACTCGACTTAGGAGGACTCATCTCTTTTACCGGCATCGCCACCTTTAAAAACGCAGCGACTGTCATTGAAACCGCCGCCAAATGCCCTGCGGGCTCCTTCATGCTTGAGACTGACTCACCCTATCTTGCTCCCGTTCCGCATCGGGGCCAACGTAATGAACCGGCATTCACTTACTTCACAGCGGAAGCCATTGCTAAAGCCAGAGGCGAAAGCCTTGCAGATCTTGCCGCCCACACCGAGGCCACCGTGAATGAATTTTACGGTATTGGAACAGCTTTATAGAGAAATATCTACCTAGACCTATGCTCTATCTGAAGGCTCATGAGGTTTTTCAGATCAGATGAAAGCCTACCTGACTTCTCGGCGTTTTTATAATATCCTCATTTTACAAAACTCATCCACGTGTTAATGAAAGAGAGGGTGAAAATTAATGATCATCTCAACCTGACATACCATACTATTCCATTATGAAAACAGCTACTCTACTGCTTATCACAACTTGCCTTACCCCTCTTCTGTTTATTTCCTGCTCCACGGGCTCTGGATACAGTAATTGGAAGAGCAACAATCCAGGGCCATCTGGCGCAGCCAATCCATACGGAGTTCCTCGCGCTGGTGGCGAGCTAGGCAGCTACCCGCAAGCTCCAACGGCGCCAACATCTCCAGAGAACAACCCATACCAAACCCTCCCCGCTATTAATCAGGCTGGTAGCCCTACTGCTCCTGCAGCAGCTCCTAGCTTAGTTCCTTCCAACACACTCGATAGCCCGCCCGCGCCAATCGCTAGCACCACCTACACTGTAGTATCAGGCGACAGCCTCTGGGGTATCGCCCGCAAAAACGGCACCAGCGTCGAGGCCATCCAGTCCGCCAACGGACTTAGCAGTACAACGATTCGAATTGGGCAACAATTAAACATCCCCAGCAACTAACGCTGCGCTCGAAGCTATCATCATCTGATTTATTCAGCGGACGATCCTGTAACAGGTCGTCCGCTTTTTTAGTGTTGGTATTTTAGCATCAAGCACTTCAAAATTTGCGTTATGAAATCTTTATTGCTCTGCCTCATATTAGGAACCTATGTGATCGCACTTGAAAATCCAGCCCCCCTCGAAATTGATAGCTCAACTGACACACAAGCAAGCAAGGACAGAGAGGCTGCGTTGGAAAAACTTTTCGCCACCTTAGGACAAGACGAATTTGCAACAGCCCTCAAACAGGCTAAACAAGCAGACGTCCATCCCCAAGTTTTACTCGAGGCACGTTTTCTCAACCTCATTGATCTTGGCGACAACGCCGCCATTGCCGCCATGGCACCAGAGCTCAACGAGAAACGTGACAGCTTTGACCCTAATCACTCAGAGGTATTCGCACTCAAGGATGACTGGCTAGCAATCATTCACTATGGCCAGGCACTGGCAGCACTCGAAAAAAACAACAAGGGAGACTTCAAAAAACATATTACCGAAGCATTTTGGCTAAGCCCCCGGCAAGCACAGGCCTTCGGTCCACACATAGAAAGGCTCCAGCTAGAGGAAGCTATGCAGTCAATCAAACTCACTCTCACTCAATCACTGAAATCTCAAATAGACGGCCAATTAGCCACCCTAGCTCAGCATATGGAGGGCAGAAAAGCCATCATCCTCTACTTCTGGAACCCCATGAGCCAAGAGATACAGGTCAACCTACCTGATTTCGTCATCACAACCCAGACATGCCATCAAAACAACATTCCCGTTTTAGCTATCTTAACAGGCCAATACCCGGACATGATTCAAGACGCAGAGATCATCCGCAAAGAGGATGCCTCACAAGCTCGATGCGCATGGCTCATTGAATCTAACAAGAAATTACTCAGCAGCCTATTACGAGTAAGAGATATCCCCACCATGGTCATTATATCACCGGAAGGAAAAATTTTATTTAACGGCCATCCGGCTGACAAAGAATTTTGGATCGCACTAGAAAATCTATCTCCAACATTCAAACGACCTAACAGTAATGTCAAAAAAGGTTCGTAACAGATCAAAACACGCGACATCATTTTAAAAAATACTTTGCAAAAGTTTAATTCCCTCCTTGACCAAACCAACCTGTTAGAGCATTGTCATCTATAAAGAGAGTTTACGTTTACGATGCAGTTAACTTTTAAAAGTTATCTCTGATTAAATAAAACAATCTAACAACAAACATCCGCAAAAACTAACATGCCCTAAACAGCAGACCTTCGGATTCCAACTACCCTAACAAACAGTATAATACAATACCACTATGGCAGCCAAAAAAAAGACCGCTAAGAAGAAAGCCGCACCGCGCAAGGCCAAAAAAGCCGCAGCAAAACGTGTAGCTAAGAAGCCCGCTAAGAAGCCAGCCAAAAAAGCAGCTAAGAAGCCAGCTAAGAAGCCAGCTAAAAAAGTAGCTAAGAAGCCCGCTAAAAAAGCAACCAAGAAAAAGGTAGCTAAGAAGCCAGCTAAAAAAGCAGCCAAGAAAAAGGCCGCTAGAAAGCCAGCTAAGAAGAAGGCAGCCAAGAAAAAGGCCGCTAAAAAGCCAGCTAAGAAGAAGGTAGCCAAGAAAAAAGCCGCCAAGAAGCCAGCTAAGAAGAAGGTAGCCAAGAAAAAGGCCGCTAAAAAGCCAGCTAAGAAGAAGGTAGCCAAGAAAAAGGCCGCTAAGAAGCCAGCTAAGAAGAAGGCAGCCAAGAAAAAGGCCGCTAAGAAGCCAGCCAAGAAGAAGGTAGCCAAGAAAAAGGCCGCTAAGAAGCCAGCCAAGAGGAAAGCTGCTAAGAAGCGCAAGTAATCTTCAATTACAATTCATACATCAACCCCGACTTCCTCACGGCAGTCGGGGTTTTTTTGTCCCCCTACCAATCAGCAGTTGGTAATACCATTCTAAAAACACCAACAGAGCGCCCCGCATTAGTATCAGGCATCGCATCGTAAAGAGTGTAGAGGTGGATGCCACTTCCTTTGCCAAGCTTAACTGCCATATTATAAATGATCTTTCGTTGCTTCCCATATCTCGCTGCCAGATGATACAACACGCCTTGCCGGTTACGCCGATATCCAATCAGCTGACCTGGATCAACGTTTGCTACTGTATCACCAAATGCGTGCAGAACAGTCATTCGAGAGAGATTCTTGATGACAAAATGCTTATCTTTTAAGCGTCCTGCGTCTGGCGAAATAACCGTGACCTGAGGCCTATCCATCCATGGCCTATTTTCATTTTTCAACAACGACGATGGAGATAGGAATACCACTCTACGCATACCAACTTCTCCAGCAGGCACCGTTACATAGGGCTCATAGCCATCGGTTACCTTTCTATAAAGCACGAACTCCCCTCCCGCTTTGATCGATCGCATCACTGTCGTATTATTAAACGCAATCTGGAATGGCCTCCACGTTTCCTCGGCTTTTGAATTTTTTGCGTTATCAACCAACCCCTTGTAATAGAGCTTACTTGGCGGCACTTCACCTACTTGAGGCAACAGCATCGCCGCGTCGCCACGATTTTTTCCTGCACTATATCTTCTAGGTGGCACGGGACCTAAGGCGACTATCATGATCTTCGTTTGCAGACTAAGCTCTTGCTCCTCCCCTCTTGATTGATGACAAGTGACAGCAATGATTGTCATAAAAAGTGTCACCAGCATCTTCCTGCCAAGCATTCGATAACAGGCCGCCGCCCCGTTGATTGCCAAGTTTACCCTCATCATGCTTGCACATGACCACATCCTGTCTTGATGATCGTCATTTATATTTCTTCTCGTTGTAACCATCGAAAGCTTTTTAGTTCGTATTTCCTACCCCACTTTTCGTTTACCGCACTAAGCTGGCCCCTTTCATAAGTTCCCGTGGCCGGATTGATCGAAGTCAAACAATCTAGTGGTCCATTGCCACTTGCTTGACTCACCTCCGATGACTTGTGATCAACATAATAAGGGGTACGCTCAACCGTTGCCTCAAGCCATGCACGTGCTTGAATAATTCCTCCAGCGGAGGATTCGCCGTATGCGCGTATCGTGAATGTATCCCCTCTTGCCGCCATGAAGGGAGCTAGAGGATGAAGAATATCCCCCTGTGTCAAAAATCCAGGAACGCCCCAAGCCTTACTTGTGGGCTGAACCGTATTCCACTTATCATCGTATCGATAACGATATCCTTCCTTGAAGACCTGCATATTATTATCTGGTGCATCGGAAGATGCCTCAACATTCACCGAAGTTGATAATTGCGTAGCCAGCCGCTCAAAGTTTTTGTTCAATCCACAGCTTTGTATCGCGGCATCAATAGTCCCCATGCACGATGTTTGATCCTGATCCGATACCAGTCTGCGATTCACAAAATCAGCAATAGAGACAAAGGGGCCTCTTTTTTTAACTTCATGGACGATTTTGACCGCTAACATTCTCACCTCATCAGCAGTGAGTTGACGCGCTCCCATCCACCCACCGGGCTGATCTGGCGCGGCAGCATCCGTGTCAGCCAAACCCTTCGGTTGCTGGCATCTCGCAAACGATACCATGCTAGCACTTGCTACCCCTGATCGCAGAGGGCGACTGATGCCAAGGGTGCCCGACAAAAAGGCTGTCCACGCTTCTACTGATGTTGAGTTCACATTGAACGCAGAGCGGTTTTTAAAATATTCCGCACTTCTCCAAAATGCCCAATTCACGCCTTCATCACTCACAAGCATGCTTCTGACCGCATCCTTGGGCTGCTCACCATCTTCATTAAATTGATAGCGCCTATTCCATAAATACTCACCTTTATCAGGATTCCATACAAATCGTTCTCCCGCCTCATCGAGAGGAATACTGGAGAAAAAATACCCGTCCCATAAATTATGGTTCACTTCATAGGCAATGTCATAAGCCAGTACTTCATCTGCTGAACTGTGCTGCAAGTCACCCGCCTCTCTGAGTGCCGATTGATTGCCTATTTGCAGCAAGCCTTGAGAATCTGATATGATACAGCGCGCACCATGACCTGCTGCCTTACCCCCTTCTCTTCCTGCTGCTTTACCAATAAGATAATCCCAACGACTAGCACCGTTGCCATTAGGCTCAAGTGAAGTGGCAACAGCATAGGCCGTGGAATCTGCCGGAGCATGCATATCTCTCAATGAGTGACCTACCAAGTAACTGGGGCTCCACGAATAGGGGCTTAGCATAGCATGGCGCAAGCTCGCTACCGAGATCACGCCATAATCTTCAGAAGGCAAATCAAACAGCACCACATTGGGGAAAAAAGAAAAATCAACAGCCAAACCAAAGGGGTTTTTAACAAAGCCATTGATGGATGGCGCCGGCATGTCGTGAACATCCATAGGGCGCTGAGGCACAAACTGAAGCAGCCATGGCCCCGTGCTGTTCATATACCACTTGTTGGCACATTGACTCGCGGGCGACCGGCTGACCAGTTGAGCTCTTACATTCCAATTCGCTATGGGGCAGACGTTATACACCATGTGCTCTTCTCGCCACCGTGCAGTCGTTGATGTTCCATGACGATGGGGCGATCGATTAGATGGATCTCCCTCACCCACCGTTTCATCCAGCCACAATAACTTGGCTCCCACTTGGTGGGTATGGGGGGCATTTTTTACAGGTGCCTCATCAAATGTTTGCAAATGGCCAAAACTCAAATCCTTTTGGTTTGCTGATCCCCAGTATAGCCCATTGCGATGAAATGTTTTAGTCGACTTAGCTCCTCCGGCTCCATTATTGACCAGCTGTATGGTCGGGTGCTTGAAGCTACTGTAAAGATCCTCAAGCGAAGCCGCCTGTCCGACCTTAAGCATAAACGGAAAATTTTCCACTTTGCCATCAGTTTGTAAATCAAGTGCGGGCTGGTAATCAAAAATTCTTCCAAAGTCTATATGCCCAAGATGTGCTTTGATACTTCTCCATTGGGGAGTCTGTATCTCATAAGCAACGGATGAATCATGATCATAGAAAAAGTGGTCCTCTCCTTGGATAGAATGCGGACTCAATACATTATCTGACACTGCGTCTAGGTTGTAGTGCTGTATCTTAATGCCGCCAGAAGAGAGACCTCCCCTCACCTTAGGTGAGAATACCAGACACTGCCCCGCTGACAAAACAGCAGGATCTAAGGTAAAGGCCAAATACCGGCGCGGCGGAAAGGGATTCGTTCTTATTTTATAAACATCTCCTCCTGCATAGCCGCTCTTTTCAACCCAACGGTCAAAGACCTCGATACTTTGAGACTTCAGCTCTTGCTCGACATACTCCTTTTCTGGAAAGAAGTGCATACCATGCTTCACGCCGTAATAGGGGTTGGGCATGACCACAGATAAGGCCGTAGTTTTTAAAGCCCTATTATATGGATTCCACAAACAAACACGAGGGATGATATGGGTTCGAATACGATTGTTGTGGTGTGAGAAATAATAATGCCAACGACATTCCGTCATCACAGGATGAATCTTAGGAGCATGCTCTGCCCATTTGGAAGCATCTACACAGGCACCATCAGATATACCGTGAGGCCAGTGAGTAGAAGGACGCATGCGCATTGCCTCTTGATCAAAAACGGTCTCCGCATACTCCAAATCTGAGTATTTATGCTGCGCCCAATCTCTCAATGCCGCAAAAGAGGGCCCAAGCACACCATGCTCAGGCCCAGGTATGATTGGATATGATGATGAAAAAAACTCAGGTTTCCCCTGTCCAACATATGACAAATCTATTGTTTTACGATTATCATGCGCCAACAATAATGGCGTTAAGTCACGACGCAATCCGCTCATCAACGTGTTGGTAAAAAGACCTGGAGAATATGTTGTAAAATGGTGATAATCTTGCGCCGGAGTGTCTTTCCAAGCTGGATTGTGTGCCTGGCTGAGTGATACTGTGGCATAGCTTATCAATTTACCCCTGTGAGGACGGGCATGCTTCATAAAGTCCCGATACGGAGCCTTTCCATCATCCCGCACTACCAACGCAGGATCAGAGCCGGGTGCCGCCTCAAGCGCTGCTTCTGTATGTTCAATCTCAGCACTGGGGGCTATACACGCCTTCTGATTATTGTCGGAGATAAACCAGGCATACGCCCCGTTTTCATGCGCTCCACCGACCTTCACCTTTTGAACCAGCACTTTACTCTTATCAAAATCTTCTGCGCTCATGGCCTTACCCAAGGTTCCCCGACCTAGCAAACTCACCACAGCATCACTGCCTTCATCCAAGCTCTCCCTCGGGTCAATCAGTCTATGACGTTTACTCACCAGCCATGTTTCCACGTGCTCCCGCTTCCAGCGCCCTTCAGACAAGCTGGTAATAGAATGCCTTAGATCCTGATAAGCTCCTTGAATAGAATACGGTTTACTCTCCAAATCCTCTGAAGCCTTGCCAATCAGAGGCCAATCTTGACCCTGATAACGGTGAGTCGTCTTCCAGACTCCTAGCCATTCTCTATTGGCTAGCGGAGGCTCTTGGTCAGAACCTTCAAGGATCGCCGCCTTCGCTGTCACCCGCTGATCCGGACCCGTATACTTTTGTAACTCCCCCATCGCCATCATCAAAGCCATGCGAGCATTGGCTCGGGCCGCTAGCTCATGAACATTTCGCTTCGACCCCCTCGACTCAAGATCTGAGAGAGATATCACCCCCAGTAAAACAACCACCATAAGCACCATAAGCATCATCAAAGCCACCAGCGAAAAGCCTTTTTCAGTAAAGGGCTTACGAGGAATCATTAAATGCATTACAACCGATTTAAAAAGTTAGATTATCATTCTGTTAGCCTTAGATCGAATTACTAACAATCATTAAGTTCATACTTGTGTTAGACCCCCCAACAATGGGGCCTTGAACCGCCATTACCCCCTGCTATTTAATTACAGGGTGTTTAAATAAAAGTCTGCCAATCTGCGTTTTTCATGGTGGCAATTCCCTCTGAGTCTTGTAAAAGATCGCTCATGAATTATTTGGACGTAGCCAAACAAGCCGCCTGCCAAGCTGGAGCATTCCTCAAGGAGCACTTTGGAAAACCTCTCGATGTGGACGAGGCCAAACACCATGACATCAAGCTTGCCCTTGACCGCGAGAGCCAAGACTTGATTACCCGAGTGATATTAGGCGCTTTTCCTGACCACGCCATTTATGGAGAAGAAGGTCTCGCCGGCAACCAGGACAGTGAATACCAATGGATTGTCGACCCCATTGATGGCACGGTGAATTTTTTCTACGGCATTCCCCACTACTGCGTTTCCATCGCACTACGCCATAAGGGCGAGCTGATTCTGGGAACGATCTTTGACCCCAGCATGGGCGACCTCTGGGAGGTCGAAAAAGGCAGCCCGGCATTACTCAATGGCGAGCCGATTTCTGTGAGTCCACGCACCAAGCTGGAGGAATGCGCGCTTTTTGTTGGCTGCGGCAAAGATGAGGAAGCCCTTACCACAGGCCTTGAACGTTTTCGTAAAGCCTCACTGAGGGCTCGTAAGATGCGCATGATGGGCTCGGCGGCACTTGGCATGGCCTATGTGGCCACCGGCAGGCTCGACGCTTATGTGGAGTCCCGTATTTCGCTCTGGGACATCGCAGCTGGTCAGCTCCTACTGGAGGCCGCCGGCGGTAAAACCGAACTGACTGAGATTCCTGGCAATGCCGATGCTTGGTCAATCGTCGCCACCAATGGCAAGATTCCTATTGAGGAAATTCTCTAGGACAGAGAGCTAACCTGCTTGAAATCCTCCTCACTCAGGCAGCAGGGATCTGCAGCCACCCAGTGTCCCTTTTCGATCTCCACCATCGAGAGATCCATACCAATGGTCTCCTCATAGCGCGGATGATTGATCCGGTGGCCAAAGGCACTGCCCTCGGGTGGATTAATCGGGGAAGGAACCTCGCCTTCCAAATGAACACGGGGCCGCTCAATCATCGGATCAGGCTCGGGAATAGCTGAGATCAAGGCCTTGGTGTAGGCATGACGGGGGTTCTGGTATATAGCATCCGCATCAGCAAGCTCGACAATTTTGCCCAGATACATCACCGCCACCCGGTCTGAGATATGCTTCACCACCGCCAGATCATGGGCGATGAAGAGGTAGGCCATGTTGTATTCGCTCTGCAGGTCAAGTAGCAGGTTCAACACTTGGCTCTGGACAGAGACATCCAAAGCCGAGACCGGCTCATCAAGCACAATCATATCCGGATTCAGTGCCAGAGCGCGTGCAATGCCAATGCGTTGGCGCTGACCTCCTGAGAACTCAAAGGAAAACCTCTGCGCCGCACTCTTGGGCATTCCTACCCGCTCGAGTAGCTGGTGCACGGTGTCCATGCGTGTTGCCTTGGTACCTATTTTCTGAACCTCGAGTGGCTCGGCAATAATCTGTCCAACGGACAATCTCGAGTTCAGTGACTCCGCCGGATCCTGAAACACCATCTGCATGTTACAGCGCAGCGGGCGTAATTTACTCTGGGAAAGATGGGTGATGTCCTTGCCATCAAAAATCACCGAGCCCGCGGTAGGTCGCGTGAGCCTGACAATACTCTTCCCCAGAGTAGACTTGCCACAACCAGACTCCCCCACCAGGCCAAGCGTTTCACCATGGCCGATACTCAGGGAGACACCATCCACCGCCTTCACTGAGTTGATCTGACGAGACATCACCCCACCCCGCACCGGGAAGTGCATCTTCAGGTCTCTTAATTCTAGAATGGGATCAGGCATCTCGTGTAGTTGGGAAAAAGTTACTTAGCTCGAGGTTTGGTCATTGAGCTCAACGCACTCAGGGCAAGCTTCCACCCAATGGTTTTTCGATATCTCGATAAAGGGAGCACGGTTGAGCAGAGTGTCCCCACTGCGCCCCATACGCTGACAAAAGCGACAGCCCGGGACAAAATCCTTGATTGACGCGACTTGGCCCTCAATGGTCTTAAGCTTTGCTTTGCGCGGCGTGGCAAGGGTTGGGATAGCACTAAGTAGCCCCTTGGTATAGGCGTGCTGTGGGCTAGCATAGAGCTCTTTCACAGGAGCACGCTCAACAATGCGCCCCGCGTACATCACCACTACCTCATCACAATGCCCGGCAATCACACCGAGATCGTGAGTGATGAGAATCGTGGACATGCCCATCTCCTCTTGAAGGTCCTCAATGAGCTCCAATATCTGGGACTGCACGGTCACATCAAGGGCCGTGGTCGGCTCATCAGCAATGAGCAAGTCCGGCTTGCAAGCAAGCGCGATAGCGATCACCACCCGCTGGCGCATACCGCCGGAGAGCTGGTGAGGATATTCCATCACTCGCTTCTCGGGTGCCGGGATACCTACCTTCTCAAGTAAGCTGACGGATTCCTGCAACGCCTCGCGCTTGTCCATACCTCGGTGCAGGATCAATGACTCGCTGATCTGTTTGCCAATTCTGTGGCAGGGGTTGAGTGCCATCATCGGCTCCTGGAAAATAACACCAATCTCTCCACCCCTCACCTCATGCATGCGCTCACTGCTCGCCGAGCGCAGATCCTCTCCTTTGAAAATAACCTCGCCATCGAGAATGTGCCCCATGGGTTGAGGTAACAGCTGCACCACGGACATCGCGGTGACACTCTTGCCGCAGCCCGACTCACCGACGATCCCCACCGTCTTGCCCTTGGGCACATGAAATGAAATGCCATCAACAGCACGCACCCAGTCACCGTTCTCCAGGCGGAAAGCAGTGACCAGATTCTTGACCTCAAGCAGATTGTCTTCCGTGTCACTCATCACGCCCTCCTTTCTGTTGCTGTGGAATACCATCCTTGAAAACATCAATCACCTTGTAAACCTCACTAAACACATCACCAGAGCGCATCGCCTTCTCCGTCTCCTCTTTACGCTCTTGGTCAATCCACAACACATAGCTCTCAAAAGGCTCGCGCACTATCGGCACATTAAAAGGCGTATCCTCGGTATCTGGCCAGCGCACCCAGCGCCAAGTTCCTAGCCTCACGTAATCCGTCGAGTAGCCCGGCGAGAAAAACCCCTCATCATGTATTAGCTGCTGTGCCGCCCAGGCGTTTTGCTTGATCTCCTCCAAGGTCTTGGCGTTTCTCACCGCCTTCGCATAGACATCCATTTGCTCGTTGGCATAGCTGTTGATGTTATTGGTCTGCGGCTTGGGCTTACCTTTCTCATCAAAGGCATTCTTGGAATAGAAGAATTGATAATAAGAAGGAAAAGGTGGTCGTGATCCCCAGCCCCAGAAGGCCATGTCATGCTCTTTTTTCATCACCGTCTTGTAGAAGACTGTGTTTTCCTGCCCGTCTAAGACCAGATCAATACCTGCCTTTTTTGCCTCCTCCTTGAGCAGACTGCAGAGCTTGCTCGCTGTGGGTGAATTGCCAAAACTCAAAACTACGGAGAGCTTTTCGCCCGATGGTTTTCTGAGAATACCATCACTACCTTCCTCGCTATAGCCAGCCTGATTAAAATACTCTCGTGCTCTAGTCACCGAGTAAGGGCGCGCCTTGATGGCAGGATTGGTGTATTCGCCAAAGCCCTGGCTAAATCCCTGCAGGCGGGAAAAATCTCCACGAAACATCACATCGATGACCATACGCCAGTTCAACGCATGCTGTAGGCCCAGCCTGACATTACGATCATCAAGCTTGGGGCGTGAGACATTCATATAAATACCACGTGGCACGCGTGGATACTGAGTGTAGAACTTGTAGCGCTCGATATAGCCATCAAACACCTGCGGGATTTCAGACTTCTCATACCAGTAGTCAGGACGTGTTAGGAAAAACGCCTCCAACTGACCAGCGCGGAACAGCTCGAATGCCTTGTTCTCATCTCGGATCACCGTGTAGACGATGTGGTCCGGATTAAAGCGGTGACGATAATACTTCTTATCCTTAGCCCACCAGTCCTTGGCCCGGGTCAGTTTGATAGATACTCCTTTGTTGATATCCCCCTCTTTGACGTAATAAGCCCCAGTATGGCGCGGCACCCGCCACTGGTAACGGTCCTCGTAATCTGCTCCATACTCACTATAGAACGCGGGATTAGAGGGGTTCATCGAGGCAAACAAAGGAGTCAGCGGCTTACCCTCGCGTAGGGTCACCGAGAGCAGGCTATCACCGTAGACCGCAATCTGGGCAAACTGCTCACGGTAATACTGCTTCGCGTAAGGAGCGGTGACATGGTCAGACACCCGAAGGTAGGCAGACACTTGAAAATCCTGCGCCTTGATCTTCTCCCCGTCATTGTAACGTGCATCTTCATCAAGCTCGTAATACACCGTGCGCTTGTCAGCGGATACCGCCCAGCGCTTCGCAACCCCGGGTATGATCTTGCCCGTAAGGGGGTGCATATTCACCAGACCGATCTCAAGCTCATCATAGAGGTAACCGCGGAAGCTGTTATTCGACTCCTTGCCAAAGGGACGCACCGTGGCCGGAAACTGAGGCATCCAAGTGCGGAACACACCTCCTTTGGACGCACGTGAATCTCCGATCTCGGGTTCATCCATGCCATCCTCCCAGACCAGATCCTCGGGTATATCTTTAGCACTTTTGTCAGCAAAATAATCTCCCAGACTAAGGCGAAAATCGATCACCTCTTTCTCCTTTTCCATCTCCTTCAAGGCATCTTCCCGTGCCTGCTTCAATGCCGGGTCGCTTACTTCGGCAAGCTCTTTGAGGGCAGCAGCAATGGACTCCTCGGCGGCAGCCTTCTGTTGCTCAAGCCAGCCTTGGATGTAGCGATTATAGACTGGCTTAAACTGCTCGAACCCCAGCCCCCTCTCTACCATGTCCTCATCTCGCTGGCATGAGCTTAGCATGCCAAGCGCACTGGCACAGAGTGCCAGCATTACACGTAACATGATAGATTTGTATCGAGCAGACATTATCGGTAATAAGTAAATTTCTTCGGGTCAAAGGCTTCTCGCACGGCTTCGCCGACAAAGGTTACTAGGATCAACACACTTACCAGGCACAGGAAGGCGGAACTTACCAGCCATGGTGCGGACAAATTAGTCAGGCCTTCCCTAAGTAAGGTCCCCCAGGTGGCATACTCAGGCGGCAGGCCAAAGCCCAGGTAATCCAGCGAAGTCAGCCCAAGGATCAAACCTGAGATAGAGAATGGCACCAGTGTTACCAGAATCGCCACCGCATTGGGTAAGATGTGCTTAAAGATGATCCTTGGTGTGGAGCAGCCGATCACTCGGCTCGCCGCCACATAGTCACGCGCCTTTTCCTTAAGAGCTGCCGTGCGCATCAGATAGGTCATACCCATCCAGCCAAAGAGAATGAGAATGAAGAGGATTACCCCCAGACCGAGCTGTTCCTTCAAGTTCTTGGGGAAAGACTCGCTGACAATAATAATTACAAAGAGAAACGGAATATTAGAAAACACCTCAATGAGGCGCTGCACTAATAAATCAAACATGCCGCCAAAAAAGCCCATCAGCAGCCCCACACTAATGCCGATCACATAGACAAATGGCACATAGAAAATCGCCGCCTTGAAGTTCACCTGCAGCCCGCCAAAGAGGTAAGCCAGCACATCCTCGCGCTGTGGAGTCGTGCCGAGCAGATGCCCCATGTCCAAACTCGGAGGAGCGGCTGAGTAATAAACAATCAGTGGCCCGGACGCCTCCTGATTGAGAAAATCAGCGACCTCACCGTCACCATTCCAAACCGTGGAGCCCGCCACTATTTCACCGGCTTGAAAGCGTGCCGAGTAAACCCGGCTGGACTGCCTGTCCCAGCCTTCAGCCAGCCCTTCCGGCATCCCCTTGCGGTAAGAAATCTGCATGAATTTGGCATTGGGCTCTCTCAGATCATAGACCCGGCTCACCTGACCTTGGTAAGGCTTCGATGATTGCTTACGATAAACCAGTCCGTCATCCCGAGTTTCGAGCTCCTCGACCGGCAGCTCTACCGTATCCTGTGTCGGTGCATAAGGCACGAGCGGCATCACTATCCAGTTTCCACCATCTCCCCCCCCTGTGTCTTCAAAATGCTGCTTAAGCTTACGGTAATTCACCGGTGCCTCCGCCTCATCACCACCAATGCCAAAGTCCTTGCCCTTCGCCACCTTGTCCTCCCTCACCAATGCTGGGAAATACCACTTACCCTCATACTTCATCACCAGCGGCTCATTACCCACCACCAGATGATCCAGTGACGCAATCAAGGCCAGAAAGCCAAGGATCAACAGAGCACGGTGACCACGCTTGATCGAGCGAAAGCGGTCGATGCGCCGCTGCGTGATCGGCGTAAAGGCAAAGTCGCGCGGAAACTTCCAAAGTATGAGTAGCCCGAAAACAAAACCCATCACAACGCCCAGCCAGCCAAACCACAAAAACGCTCCTGTATCACTACCCCAGTGTAGCCACTCAATCTCACGGCTGACATTAAAGCCCCAGCGCAAGGTCGGCAACGAGAGCCCAAGGACCTCCCCTAGCCCGGCAAACACCGAGCCCAAGAGCCAAATCCATCCTATCTTTCTGAGCATCACTATCTAATTAAATTTAATACGTGGATCGATCATCGCCACGATGATGTCAGAGAGAATATTACCCAAGACCATGAGAAACGCGGCAATGGCAAGCGTGCCCATAATCACCGGCTGATCCCTACCAATGATGGACTGGAACTGCAGCAAACCGAATCCTTGGATGTCGAACACCTTTTCCACCAGCATGCTGCCTCCGACAAAGATCGACACCAGATGCCCGAGACTTGTCGCGATCGGGATGAATGAATTGCGAAAGGCATGGCCAAAGACCGCCTTCTTGAACCCAACTCCCTTGGAAACCGCCGTCCTGACGTAGTCCGCGGCAAGGTTATCCATCAGATTATTCTTCATCATCATCGTGGTCACTGCGAATCCGCCCACCACATAACACATCAAGGGCAAGACTGTGTGATGTGCCAAGTCCTTGATCTGCCCCCAGGTGGACATCTCATAGAAATCAGCACTCACCAGCCCGAAGAGCGGGAACCAGCCAGCACGTGCGCCAAGGTAAACAAGAAGCACGGCCCCCAGTGAAAAGCCGGGAATGGAATAACCGACAAAAACCAGAATGGATGAAATATTATCCATCGGAGTGCGGTGCTTGATCGCCTTGAGCACCCCCAAGGGAATACACACACCATAGATAATTACCGTGGAAAGCAGGCCAAAATAGAGTGCAATCGGGATTCTCTGTAAAATCATATCAATCACCTTGTCCTGATAAGTAATCGAGTTCCCTAGGTCACCTTGCAGCAGACCGGAGAATCTGGATTTATAGACCACCGCGCGGTGCGCGTAGGGCGGGGCCTCACTGACATCCACCTTCATCCGGCGCGCCCAGCGCTCCTTGCGCTCTTGGGGAGTATCAATTCTCACCTCCCAGCCTTTTGAAGAAACCTCACTACCATCCAGCATGAAGACCGCTTGAGCCGTGGCCACATCCTCACCATCCCAGCTGACCTTTACCTGCCGGCCGCTTCCCTTGAGCACAACGATGGTCTCCCGCTCAAAATCCTCCACCTTACTATCCCCGATGACATCCTCGCCCCCCTTCTCAAATTCCCCCTTGCTCTGCAGCCGCTCCCGTTTCCATAATCCTAGCCACTGAAAATAGGCAACCAGTACCGGCTTGTCATAGCCATACTCCTCCTCGAGCTCCTCCGCCTGCTCGTCACTCATGCCTCCTTGGTTCTCCCTGCTGCCAGCGGCTCCCTTCGAGCTCTCGTCTCCTGCTTGCGCGGCCTGCTGCATCGCCCGCTCCACCGGACTGCCTGGCATGAACCTTGTTAGCGCAAAGACAATCAAAGTCACCCCCAGCAAAGTGATGGGCACGAGCATGAATCTGCGGATGAAATAAGCTTTCATGAAATCAGCGATCAACCGGCCACACGCATGACACCAGTTTACCTGTAGATTTTTAAGTCAGCTCATCAGCCGAGGCAAGCACCTCCTTTGTAAATCATCCACAATCTCATTTTCGCTCAAAAAAGTCTCCACATTTGGCACAAAACAGCCACGTTTCTGGGCATGCACCGCGCCCACCTTACCCACCTGCTTTTGGGTGCCTGTGCCCTCGCCATGCTGGGCTGCAAGGGTGAGCCGCCCATTGATGCCTACACGGAGAAAAAAATCCTCATATTGGGCAACAGCACGGAGCCCCAGGGCCTTGATCCGCAGATTGTCACCGGGGTCATCGAGAGCAATATCATCCGGGCTCTGTTCGAGGGCCTCTGTGTAGAACACCCCTCCAAACAAGGCGTTCATCTTCCGGGAGCTGCAGCATCATGGCAAGCCAATGATGATTTTACCGAATGGACCTTCCAGCTCCGTAAAGATGGCCAATGGTCAGACGGCACACCACTCACTGCCGAGGATTTTCTATTCTCATACCAACGCATCCTCCACCCCGACTTCGGCGCCGAGTATGCAGGCATGCTCTACTACATCCAGGGGGCAGAGAGCTACAACAAAGGCG
>Ga0115545_1000479_pt1:0-10000 | contig 21701 bp, 19 predicted proteins | sample COGITO_mtgs_1003_FD_87188 | JGI IMG/M metagenome (GOLD analysis project Ga0115545, IMG submission 87188) | Pelagic marine microbial communities from North Sea - COGITO_mtgs_100330 | ecosystem: Environmental > Aquatic > Marine > Epipelagic | place: Germany:Helgoland, sampling site...
ATTTAAAAATATAACCCTAACATATCAGGGAAAAAGCGATTTATTTCAATAATAAATCCGGCAGTAAATGTCATCCAAATCGTTAAAAGAACTGGAGCTGTTGATAAATATTTTTGAAAATCAAGAGAATCATTACACGCAAATTTAACTTTACCTTTTAGGCACAAGTAAACGAAATTTTTGCACTCTGCTAATACAGCAGAAGTGTATAGGGTTACATTGCTTAACACCGGTATATTTCCACAAATGATGTTAGCCACGTCAGCAGTGGTCTCAATAATGTATATTGTAAAACACATTTTATCATTGCACTATTACAAGACAACACAATCTATTACGCTCTTTGCCATGAACATACCATTAAGACTTGCTTTCACCTGGGATACCGTTTTGGAGTCAGCGTTAACATATATTGTTTGATTGAACTTTGGCAAGCCATCACTAATTTAACCAACAGCTTTCATAATTGGCATATATATATTTCTCCTATTTTTATTTAGTATTAAATTATACTACATTTTGTATATTATTATCAAACTTATTGAAAAATACTTTGGGAAACATATTAGTCTGGAATTAAAAGATTTACCAGAACTTGATCTACTATCAAAATTTAGCAAAGATGGATTAAGGCACTATTGAGGTGTGAATCTTCTTAGAATTTAGTTTATAAATGTATTACTATCCACTAAAGTAGATATCGTAGCGGTATTATAAATATATGTTTGGTTAGAAACAAGAGATAATAAAGATGGTCAATTAATAACATAAGACCTAGTTCTCCTTTTAACACTAGACAAAGATTTATGAGCTTAAACAATAAAGTAAATTAGATTAACTCTTAACATTTAACTTATATAAAAGAAGTATTATTTAATAATGAAAAGCTAATATAATTTTAAATATGGTAATTAATAGGTGCTAATTAAATATCAATATGTCTGTGAGAATTTATTATAAAAATAAATAAAGGATATATAAATTTATCCTTTATTTATTTTTAAAGTTATTATGCATATTTACCAGAAGTTGATGCGATAACAAATGCAGCAAATGTTAAAATAAAACCTACAGTAAAATGAACTAAACCAACTAAACGAGCTTGAACAATTGATAAAGCTACTGGTTTATCTCGCCAACGAATTAAATTCGCTAATGGAGTACGTTCATGAGCCCAAACTAATGTTTCAATTAATTCTTGCCAATAACCACGCCAAGAAATTAAGAACATAAAACCAGTTGCCCAGATTAAGTGGCCAAATAGGAATGTCCATGCCCATACAGATAAATTATTCATACCAAATGGATTATAACCATTGATTAATGGTGAAGAATTTAACCATAGATAATCACGTAACCAACCCATAATATAATTTGAAGATTCATCAAATAAACCAGGATTTCCGGCCCAAATTGTCATATGTTTCCAATGCCAATAGAATGTTACCCAACTAATTGTGTTTAACATCCAGAACATTGCTAAATAAAACGCATCCCAAGCTGAAATATCACATGTACCACCACGGCCTGGACCATCACATGGGAAACTATAACCAAAATCTTTTTTATCTGGCATTAATTTTGATCCACGAGCATCTAAAGCACCTTTTACAAGAATTAAAGCTGTTGTATGTAAGCCTAAAGCAATTGCATGATGCACTAAAAAATCACCAGGACCAATCTTTAAGAATAAATCATTTTTTGGATTATTAATTGCTTCTAACCAACCTGGTAACCAAACTTGGTTTCCAGCAGCGGTAGCTGGACTAGTTGATGATGCTAATAATACATTAAATTCGTATACTGCTTTACCTGAAGCAGCTTGAATATATTCTGCAAATAAAGGTTCAAATAAAATTTGTTTTTCTGGTTGACCAAAAGCAACAACTGTGTCATTGTGAATATATAATCCTAATGTATGGAAACCTAGGAATAATGATGCCCAACTTAAATGTGAAATAATAGCTTCTTTATGCTCTAACATACGAGCTAAAACATTATCTTTATTTAATTCTGGATCATAATCACGAACAAAGAAAATAGCACCATGAGCAAATGCTCCTACCATTAAGAATCCAGCAATATATTGATGGTGAGTATATAATGCCGCTTCAGTTGTAAAATCTTTTGATAAGTATGCATATGGTGTTAAAGCATACATATGTTGTGCTGTTAATGATGTAGCAACACCTAAACATGCTAATGCTAAACCTAATTGCATGTGTAATGAATTTGTAATGGTTTCAAACAAACCAACGTGACCTGCGCCTAAGCGTCCTCCTGGTGGACGATGAGCATCTAAAATTTCTTTCATATTATGCCCAATACCGAAATTTGTCCGATACATATGACCAGCAACAATAAAAACTACAGCAATTGCTAAATGGTGATGTGCAATATCTGTTAACCATAAAGATTGTGTCTGTGGATGGAAGCCACCTAAGAATGTTAAAATTGCTGTACCAGCACCATCTGCTGTATTAAAAGCATGCGTCGCACTATCAGGATTTTCAGCATACACAGTCCAGTTTCCTGTAAAAAACGGTGTTAAACCAGCAGGGTGAGGTGGAGTTGTTAAAAAATTATCCCAACCAACATGAACACCTCGAGATGCAGGAATTGCTACGTGGACAATATGTCCAGTCCAAGCTAATGAACTAAATCCTAATAAACCTGATAAATGGTGATTTAAACGTGATTCATTATTTTTAAACCAAGATAAACTTGGACGGAATTTTGGTTGTAAATGTAACCATCCAGCAATCAATAATACACTTGCAAGTAATAATACACCAATAGAAGCTCGATATAACTCTTGATTTGTTCTAAACCCAATTGTATACCACCATTGATATAAGCCTGAGAATGAAATATTTACAGGGTATGTATTTCCTTTACTAAATGCTTTTAAAGCTGATGCTCCAAAATGTGGATCCCAAATTGCATGGGCAATTGGGCGTGTTTTTAGTGGGTTTGAAACCCATTTTTCAAAATTTCCTTGCCATGCTACATGGAATAAATTTCCTGCAGTCCAAAGGAAAATAATTGCAAGATGTCCAAAATGCGATGCAAAGATTTTTTGATATAGGTTTTCTTCTGTCATACCATCATGAGCTTCTAAATCATGAGCAGTAGCAATACCATACCAAATTCTTCTAGTTGCTGGATCTTGCGCAAGGGCTTGGCTAAACTTTGGAAATTTAGTTGCCATAATCGTTAGATACCTTTTTATATAATTTATAGTTGTAAATAAAATTGAACTTAGAAATTTTTATTACATAATTAATGTTCTATTCTATGTAATTTGTAATTTATTAAGTAATTGAAACTGCACGAGCTAAGAAGAACGCCCAAGTTGTTCCAATACCACCTAATAAATAGTGTGCTAAACCAACAGCTCGACCTTGAGTAATACTTAATGCTCGAGGTTGAATTGTAGGAGCAAAGTTTAATTTATTATGTGCCCAAACAATTGATTCAATAAGTTCTTGCCAGTAACCACGACCACTAAATAAGAACATTAAACTAAATGCCCAAATGAAATGTGCTCCTAAGAATATTAAACCATATGCAGACGATGCTGAACCATATGACTGAATTACTTGTGATGCTTGTGACCATAAGAAATCACGTAACCAACCATTAATGGTAATAGAACTTTGTGCAAAGTTTCCACCTGTTATATGTGCAATTGTTCCATCTGGAGTAACTGATCCCCAAACATCTGATTGCATTTTCCAACTGAAATGGAAGATTACAACTGAAATACAATTATACATCCAGAATAGACCTAAGAATACATGATCCCAACTTGAACTTTGACATGTACCACCTCGACCTGGACCATCACATGGGAAACGGAAACCTAAATTAGCTTTATCTGGAATTAATTTAGAGCTACGAGCATATAATACACCTTTTAATAAAATTAATACTGTTACATGAATTGTAAAAGCATGAATATGGTGTACCATGAAATCAGCTGTACCTAACTTAATTGGCATTATTGCAATTTTCCCACCAACTTCAATAACATCACCACCAAAAGCATAACTTGTTGTAGCTAAAGCATTAGGCGCTGTTGTTCCCGGTGCTAATAAATGAATATTTTGAATCCATTGAGCAAAAATTGGTTGTAATTGAATCGCTTTATCAGAGAACATATCTTGTGGTCGACCAAGTGCTCTCATCGTATCATTGTGAATATAGAATCCAAAGGCGTGACAACCTAAGAAAATACAAACCCAGTTTAAATGAGATATAATTGCATCTCTGTGACGTAATACACGATCTAATAAATTGTTATAATTATTTGCTGGCGTGTAATCTCGAACCATGAAAATAGCACCGTGTGCTGCACCACCTACAACACAGAAGCCACCAATCCACATATGATGTGTGAATAATGATAATGTTGTAGCGTAATCCGTAGCAAGATATGGATATGGTGGCATTGCGTACATATGGTGTGCGACAATGATACTTAATGATCCCATCATTGCTAAATTAATAGCTAATTGAGCATGCCATGATGTCGTTAAAATTTCGTATAAACCTTTATGGCCTTCACCAGTAAATGGACCTTTGTGAGCCTCTAAGATTTCTTTCATGTTGTGACCAATACCCCAGTTCGTACGGTACATGTGACCAGCAACAATAAATAAAACTGATAACGCTAGATGATGATGTGCAATATCACTTAACCATAATCCACCAGTTACAGGATTTAAACCACCTTTAAATGTTAAAAAGTCGGAATATTCACCCCAATTTCCACTAAAAAATGGTGCTAAACCTTTACCAAAACTTGGGTATAACTGTGCCATTAAGTCACGGTTAATTAAAAATTCATGTGGTAATGGAATTTCTTGTGGTGATACACCTGCATCTAATAATTTATTAATTGGTAATGCGATATGAATTTGATGACCTGACCATGATAAACAGCCTAAACCTAACAAACCCGCTAAATGATGATTCATCATTGATTCCGCATTTTGGAACCATTCTAATTTTGGTGCTGCTTTATGATAGTGAAACCATCCAGCAAATAACATAATTGCTGACATAGCTAATCCACCAATTGCTATCCAGTATAATTCTACTTCACTAGTAATACCTTCCGCGCGCCACATTTGGAACCAACCTGATGTTGTTTGAACACCTTGGAAGTTACCACCAACGTCAGCATTTAAAATTTCTTGACCAACAATCGGCCAAACTACTTGTGAGCTTTGTTTAATACTAATTGGATCTGATAACCACGCAGAATAGTTAGAAAAATATGCACCATGGAAGTGCATACCACTAATCCATAAAAAGATAATTGCTAATTGACCAAAATGTGCACTGAAAATTTTACGAGAAACTTCTTCTAATGAATTTGTTTGACTATCAAAATCATGAGCATCCGCATGTAGGTTCCAAATCCATGTTGTTGTTTTGGGCCCTTTAGCTAAAGTTCTTGAAAAATGTCCGGGTTGGGCCCATTTTGCAAAACTAGTTTCGACAGCGTCTTTTTCTACAAAAACTTGTACATTTTTTGAACGACGCTCTGTTGAGCTTATTGCCATTGATTCTCTCCTTTCGGGAGACGGAAATATACGAAACTCTCATACAAAATAAAAAATAGTTAAGTTATTTATATCTATTTGTTAAATACGAGTTTTCATAATTTATTATATATTATTATTGTTCGATTATTAAAAAAATTTTCTAAATAATCGAACAAATTAAGTATAAAGCAAAATAGAAAATACTTTTTATTTCTGCTTAGGTAGTTAATATTACACCATAATATTTTGAAATTTAAATTAAATAAGAAGAATTTTTTAATCTTATTCAAATCTTTGTTTTAAGCGGCTTGCTTTTCCACGTAAATTACGTAAATAATATAATTTTGATCGACGAACTTTTGCATGTCGTATTATTTCAATAGAAGCAATTTTTGGTGAATGAATTAAAAAAATTCTTTCAATACCAATACCTTGAAGTACTTTTCGAACGGTTATTGTTGTATTTATTGAACTATTCTTTTTAGCAATAACTGTTCCTTCATAAAATTGAACCCGTTCTTTATTTCCTTCAATAATTTTAACACCAAGTTTAATACTATCTCCAATCTGAATTTTTGGAATATTTGGTTTAATAAAATTCTGATGTAAATTATCTATTGCTTTTTGATTATCGAACTTAAGCATAAAATTGTAATATAGGACTTTATTAATTAATTAATGTTTATATTACAATTTTATCAATAAAAAAACAATATTAAAAATTATTCATTTGCATTCGACTGGGTTCGAACCAGTGACGTTCCAGAGGAAAACGGATTATGAGTCCGGTGCCTTCAACCACTCGGCCACGAATGCTTATTGGAACTGATGGGAATTGAACCCATGTCCATCTAAAGTTCATTAATATATGCGTATTTACAGGTTTAGTTCAAAAACTTTGAACAAGATTTAAAATTTAAAATTATTCTAAACTATGTCATAGAAAAAAGTCTAGGAATAATGAAAAAATAATTAATAACTTACGTTATATACTTAAATAGCAAAATTTAAAATCGTTGATTTTGGTTTTACTATGTTGAAAATAAAAGGCATGATGTTATTAGCATGTATTTATAATGGAGTCTTTTTTACAAAGAGTACTAACTTTGACCTGACATATACAAATAACTATTAAATGTCGAAACCAAATCAGTCCCTAAACTAATTAGTATAAAAAAACAGTATTTTTTGAATTAAATTCAAAAAAGACAATAAGCATGAAGGGAATCGAACCCCCGGCTTTCAGAATCGGAATCTGATGCTCTATCCACTGAGCTACATGCTTTCTAAAATATTCTAATTTTATTAGTATGATTTAAATAATTAATTATTTGTAGAAATTGAGCCGTTTTTATTTTTTATATTAAAAATAACAAATACATGATAAAACTTAATCGTTAAAAAGTAAAGTTTTTTTACTGAATCCATTATACACTTGCCCAAAAAGTAACAATTCTTGCAAATCTTATCTTAAAGAATGTAATTGTTATATCGTAACGTAAAAAATCAAAGGATATAGTTTTAAATTATAAATATTTTGTAATTTTGTAGTTCTTGTAAAGATAACGTTAATTATTTATACAGACATATAAGGATCAAAGTAAGTGTAATATAACTTTTTAAATAGGTTCGAAGACTTTTTTAAAACTAGTATGTTATTTCATAAGACTTTTACATATAACGTACGCAGAAAGATTTATAACGATTTTAAAAAACTACTATTCAATAATCCGTTTAAGTTTTGATAATTCCGTAAAAAGTAGAGTCTAGGGTAAAAGGGTTTGGATTCGCTAGCAACGATAATACTGGATAAGTACGATGAAGCACAGAAACCGATTGCTACAATTATATAACGTCTTCTAATAATATATTATCGTACTAGTCTTAATGAATATTGAAAGTCTAAATACTACGTAATGAATAACTTAGAAAGTTAATTATTATTCGTTTCTGCATCTATTATACTCATTAAACCTTTAAAGAAAATAGTATACTAATAGAAATAAAACATGTTATTCTATTAAACATCATTTGTGTTACCTATATTCTGAGTTGCAGGCGATCTTTTTGAAAGTATAAATGCGGCCTAAAATAGAGTAGCGTAGTTTATCCTCTACCTACAAGAATATGTAATTTACTTTGTGATTGGTAAATAACACGCTTAAATGACACCCTAATCTCATTTGTTAATATACAGACTACTCTTTTTGACAGATAATTGAAAGTGAAGCAAATAATCTATAAATATACTTCCTTCTACATTTTATAAAGGTTTACGATGAAAAAACCAACGATCTTTGCATGCGTATTATCATATATGATTAGTGATAACGAAGCTATATTTCTTTGTTACTATCATCACTTTTGCCTAGTAAATAAGTATTTATAAAAAAAGACGTACGTAACATGTATCAAACTATCTTTATGAGTACTAACCCAACCTTGTAAAGGAATAGAACGTCTAATGTACATAAATAATGTATAGAACACCAAGATTTGCTCAAGGCTGAAAAAAAGTATTAATATTAAAGATAAAGAGATAATAAGTAAACAATCTTTTATCTCTTTATCTTTAATATTAATACTTTTTTTAGCATACAAAATTAAAACTACAACTTACATTATTTTTAAATAAGTGTAAATCCTGTTTTTGTTGAACTAATAGCGTCTTTTAATAATGTTTCTGCTTCTTGAGTAAATTGATTTGTTGAACCAACAGCATCAATATAAGACTTTTGTGAGTCTAAAGTACTTAATAAAGTTGCAGAGAAGTTTTTCACATCACTAACTGCTAAATCATCTAAGAAACCATTAATACCAGCATAAATTAAAGCAACTTGCTGAGCAACAGATAACGGTGAGTTTTGTGGTTGTTTTAAAATTTCACGTAATCGTGTACCACGAGCTAATTGTTTTTGTGTTGCTTCATCTAAATCAGAAGCAAATTGAGAAAAGGCTTCTAATTCAGCAAATTGTGCTAATTCTAATTTTAATTTACCAGCAACTTGTTTCATTGCTTTTGTTTGTGCTGCTGAACCTACACGTGACACAGAAATACCAACATTAATTGCTGGACGGATACCTGAGTTAAATAAATCATTCGATAAGAAGATTTGACCATCGGTAATTGAAATCACATTCGTTGGGATGTATGCTGAAACATCACTTGCTTGTGTTTCAATAATTGGTAATGCTGTCATACTACCACCACCTAAAGCATCACTAAGTTTTGCTGCACGTTCTAATAAACGTGAATGTAAATAAAATACATCACCCGGGTATGCTTCACGTCCAGGAGGACGACGAAGTAATAATGACATTTGACGATATGCCATAGCTTGTTTTGTTAAATCATCATAAATGATTAATGTTGCTTTTCCATTATACATGAAGTATTCTGCAAGAGCTGCTCCAGAGTATGGTGCAATATATTGTAATGTCGCAGGATCATTTGCGCTGGCACTAACAATAATTGTATATGTCATTGCTTCTTTTTCATCAAGTACATTAACTACTTGAGCAACTGTTGATGCTTTTTGACCGATACCAACATATACACAAACAACATCTTCAGTCTTTTGATTAATAATCGTATCAACAGCAATTGATGTTTTACCAGTTTGACGATCACCAATAATTAGTTCACGTTGACCTCGTCCAATTGGAATCATTGCATCAATTGAAGTAATACCCGTTTGTAATGGTTCACATACAGATTTACGACTAATAATACCAGGTGCCATTGATTCAACTAAGCGACTTTCCGTTGATGGAATATCACCTTTACCATCAATTGGAACACCTAATGGATTTACTACTCGACCTAAAAATGCTTCCCCTACTGGAATTTGAGCAATTTGACCAGTAGTCTTAACAGTACCACCTTCTAAGATTTGACGACCACTACCCATTAATACAACACCAACGTTGTCATTTTCTAAATTAAGGGCAATACCAATTGTTTTATCTTCAAATTCTAGAAGTTCTCCACTCATTACTTGATCAAGCCCATAAACACGAGCGATACCATCACCAACTTGTAAAACAGTACCAATATTATCTACTTTAACATCTTGATCATATTGTTCAATTTGTTCACGAATAATACTGCTAATTTCGTCTGGACGAATATTTATCATTGTAGTATTTTTAAGGTAAAAAGTTAATAAAAGATTTGCGTTGTTTTTAAATTTCTAAAACACCATCTAAGTGTTTAGCTAAATTTTCTAATTGATTTTTAATTGTAAAATCAATTACTTTTGAATTTGTTTTAATTAAAAAACCACCAATAAGACTTGAATCTACAGTTACAACTAACCTAATTTCTCGAGCATTGGTTAACTCTTTTAATTTTTTAATTAAATTAAGTTTTTGTACAGTTGTAAAAGGAAAAGCTGTAGAAACTTCAATCATTTTAACTGAAGCTGTTTTATAAACTAATTCTA
>Ga0115545_1000480_pt1 | contig 21698 bp, 28 predicted proteins | sample COGITO_mtgs_1003_FD_87188 | JGI IMG/M metagenome (GOLD analysis project Ga0115545, IMG submission 87188) | Pelagic marine microbial communities from North Sea - COGITO_mtgs_100330 | ecosystem: Environmental > Aquatic > Marine > Epipelagic | place: Germany:Helgoland, sampling site Kabeltonne...
AAGCGGGGCCTGATGCCCGGGCTATGCTTCTCGAATGAACTTATTTCTAGGGACGAAGGTCTTCACCAGGAATTTGCAGTCGAACTATTCAAACTCCTACGTAACAAACCTTCCACAGAGACGATTCACACCATAGTTAGGGAAGCTGTGGAGATTGAAAAGGGGTTCATTTTAGATGCACTTCCCTGTAACCTTATAGGGATGAACTCGGACAAAATGTCTGAATATATAGAGTATGTATCTGACCGTCTTCTCAAACAGGTTGGACAACCCACAATTTGGGGTTCTAAGAATCCATTTGATTTTATGGAAAATATTAGCCTAGATGGGAAGACCAATTTTTTTGAAAAGAGGGTGGGTGACTATGGGAAGATGGATGACACCTCCGATGATATTGGGTTTGATGAAGAGTTCTAATTAAATAGTGGATCTTCATTCATTTCATTCATGGGTTCCAAAACCCGACCCGTCTCGTGAAAATTGATTTGGGGTTCCCCAAAATCGGGTTTAGGGTTAGGGGCATCGACCATATCAGGTGGTGCACTCGCGACAACCTTATTACCCTTCCTTTTACCCTTACACCCACAACCCTTCTTACCACCCTCCTTTTTCACATTCATCATACCCCAAACAATGAGAGTGAAAACGATCGCGTGAACAACCAAACCAAAATTAGAAGGGCAACCATTTGGTGTTGCGATACTGGGACCTAAAATTCGTCTAACGAGACGAAATGTCTCGGGATTTGCGACTATAAAGAAGGTAAGACCCGAAATTACAGAAGTCAAGAATTTGTCCTGCTGTTTTCGACCGTTACATCCGCAACCACAATCTTTAAACATACCCATTATACTTTTGATATATGTTTACAAAAAAAACTTACTTAAAGTTCAGCCACCTAGTATATATATAACCACCAAACAATGTCGCTCGCTATCAAAGAAATCTCAAAGTTCTCCCCCGCCTCTGTGGGATTTTCCACTCTTCGTAAGAATAAGAATGGCGGTAAAACCGTCTACATTAATTCAGGCGACAACAAGAAAAATTACATTCAGTTCCCATTCATGCGTTCCCCCTTCGGTCTCAGCACCTTTACTGATGAGGGGACTGGACGCACTACATATTCCCTGGATCTTTCATTTGACCCTGACAACGAGGATGCCATGCTCGTCCACAGCAAGCTGAAGGAACTTGATGAAATCATCGTCAACACCGTCGCCAAGAACTCTAAGGAGTGGCTTGGTAAGGAGTTCAACGTCGCAGTCCTTAAGGAAGCTCTCTACAAGCCAATGGTTCGCCCTGGTAAGGAGCAGTACCCGTCTACCATGAAGCTCAAGATTCTCACAAAGCCAGATGGAACGTTTGTTCCAGAGGCTTACAATATGCAACGCGAGTCTACCCCAGTTGATTCCATCGAGAAGGGACAGAAGGTGATGTGTATCGTCGACCTCAGCAGCATCTGGTTCATCGACAACAAGTTCGGTGTGACTATGAGGCTCCAACAATGTCTCCTTGAGCAATCTACCAAGCTTCCATCTTTCGCCTTCCAAGGCCTCGACCTCCCAGAACCTGAAGAGGATGGGGAGGTTGACGAAGAGGTTGATGAGGAGGTTGATGTCTAAGATCCTAAAAAAATACAAAAAAAATTCAGCCCCTATTGGTAAGAAGAAAAAAACTTCTTACGAATAAGTAAGAATGTCCAACATAGAGAAGAATCTCAAGAAGATTCTTAGAGGGAAAAAGGGGTGTTCACCCCAAGCGTATTTACCTTCAACAAAGAAAGTTGGATCTGGGGAGTATGGAAATGTATTCAAGGGGAACGTGAATGGGGATGGTAAGAGATATGTAGCCTACAAGGAAGTTAAGTTACCCGGAAATAATGTAACCCTAGCTGAATTGCGGAACTATATCAAACAAAATCCAGCTCGAATGGAATACACAATTGCGAAAAAGTTGAAGGGCTTCGGTGTTCCAGAAAATTACATATACAAGACATGCAGTGATAAAGTCATCATCTATATGGAATACATCGATGGTGTAGAATTAAGAAAATGGTGGAAGACCAACCCAACATTAGAACAACAAAAGTCTCTTATAGTTCAAATTATTTACAATCTCTACAGGATCCATAGAAAATATCCAAAATTCAGACACCACGATCTTCATGGAGGCAACATTTTGATAAAAAAGGTACCCGAAAAGAATATCAAAGTTGAGTTAAACAATAAAACGTATACAATTTCGAATGGTGGTATCGAGGCCGTGATTATTGATTTTGGATTTTCACTCTTCCCTCGTATAAAAAACCCTTTGATAAACGACAACTACTTCAAAAACATTGGAATTTCCAGAAACTCTCACAAACTATACGATATACACTTTTTCTTGAACAGTCTTTACGAAATGACCACGCAAACGAAAAACCCGGGGGTGAGGAATTTTATTAACTCTCTCCTACCACCCATGTATTTGGGTGCCAAAAGCACGGTTATTAAAGACTTTAGATTGATTGGCACCGACCGTAAAAATGTCGCTCACACATTTTACCTACCAGGGTTTGAAAATATTTTATCTAAACCCTTCCTCACAGGTGAAACCAAGGTTTTACCCCTACCAAAGCCACGAAAATTTGCGAAACCCCCCATAGCTCCAAAAAAGAAATCCAGTACACCAATCAATAAGGCGGCTGCATATGCGAGGGCGGTAGCTGTTATGAAAAAACGGCGAGAGGTTGGTACTCCCAAGCCAATCCCCCGCAGACGGAGATGATTAAAGTACGATCTTGAATGTGCGCTTAGTGCCCTCATCGACTTCGGAAAGTATCTTAAACTTTGGGGTCTTGGTGAGCTTCACCCCATCCTTAGTGACGAATGACTTCATCCGTTCAACTTCACCACGGGGCATTTTCCTGGTGTACTTGAGTGTGACATTCTTAGTTCCAATAGTAAATTCAGTTGAAGACATTTTAATATTTACCTATAATAAAATATGATTGCTCTAGTAATTCTCGTGATCGTTAATGTAATGATTCTCGTGAGAACTGGTCAGGCACCAATAGAAGATGGTGATAAATGGACTATTTACGGGTCCATGGGTTGTGGCTGGACTCGTAAACAGATTGAATACATGAAGAAGAATGGTAAATCATACACATTTGTCGACTGCGAAGAAGAGGACTGTCCGGGTGTTGAGGGATTTCCAACTATGGTCGACCAAAATGGTGAAAGGGTTGTAGGATTTAAGGAAGTTTAGATGCCGCGAACAACGCTAATAGATAAAGCAAGGATGAAAGCGTCCATCAAGTTCTTGATGGGCTTCAGGATGGAGATGTGCTTCACGAGAGACCTGTTCCACACGAGACGAAGAATGAATGTGCTGATGAGAAGGGTGAGCACAAAGATGAGAAACTCGGTGACTGCGTCAGACTTGTTTTGGGATTTGGATACTTCCTTAATCATTTTATTAAATACGTAGATTTTTTTCTAATCGAAGTATATGGTAGCTCCTCCTGTGAATGGATCTGAACCCAAATATACCACGAAAATGTGGGGTTCTACTAGGGGTATAAACAATAATAATTGTTACGCATATGCTGTGGGTGATTACGAAGCATACCGTTGGCAAAAATCCATCCCAGGAGATCGTTCTGGTATGTCAAATGGAAACCATAATTATACCCATTGCACAGGTTTACCCAAACGTGTCATATCTGACAACCCTAAGAAGGTTTACAGGGTGGATGGCGATAAGAAATGTAAAAAGGGATACTACAAAGTCATGATGTTCGTTTCTCCTGGGAGACCAACCAACTACATTCGCCAAGGTGATTTTCATTTTTACAAACAACATAGTGTGGTTGAATATAAAATCAAAGAAGGTGATACAATAAAATCAATCGCAACATTCTTCAAAGTTCCCATGGCACGAATCCGCGCTGCTGGTAAATTCAAAGTGGGTAAGAGGCTTATATTTCGAGCAAATGTCTTCAGTCACAAGCGTGGGTGGGCGACTGGTCCACTTCTGACTGACGCCAAGGGAAAGGTCATAAAAGATCCTCGTAAAGCTTCTAGAAACTACCCAGGTTTAAACTATGAGACATATTGTAGTTCATTCTGCGTCAAAAATACCGGAATCAAAGTCGGAAAGACTCACCCCAAGGTCAGAAAGAATACTGTCTAAATCCATCAAATTTTCAATCCCGTCAAATGAAAGATCAAATAAATCGATAACATCCATTGTAACATTTTCATTCAATGACACAGAATTAGACCTAACTGTGTGATTGTTTTGCACAGTAACTACAACTTTAAATTGGGAAGCATCAAAAACTTTTCTACAAACTGGGCAAGTATTTTTACCTTTATTTTTCCATTCCTGTAGACAGTGGGAATGAAACATATGTCCACAACGAGTAGGTGGATTATTCCTCGTTGGTTTAACTTCATTGAGACATATGGAACATGTTGACATTCTAGAGTATGGTTTTAAAGTTTTTTTCATAATTTAGCTCAGTATGTCTTGGAGGTATCGACTAGGGGTTTGTTGCAATCATGGCACCTGGTTGTTCCCTGTTCATTCTGGACTTTCTGGAGAAGTTCGGGTCCAGATTTTTGGAGGAGTTTCCTATAAGAATAATTATCTTCGAATGATATGCCATTGTTTTGCATAACGTAGTTATTGAGAAGCTGGGCTGACGAGTTTATTGTAAAGCACCGACCATCGGCCATGCCAAGTCGTTGAGACATCTTGTATTAAATTACACCTAGAAATTAATTTGTCTATTGGATATTGTTTGTACCCACGATTCAAAACCCTTCGCTCTGAGAACCTTTACAAAGGGTTCACACCTGTAACCTAAAAATATATCGAAAATATCGGTGTCAGTTGTCGGACTTACTCTAATCCTGGAATTTTCGTTAATGTGGCAATTGATTATATTGTAACCAAATGCAATCTCCTTTAGAGTCTCCGCCCCCGTAATTATGATTTTGCCTGTGCTGAATATACTGCACGTAATTTCCTTCATATCATGGGCTGGTTTAAATTTTACTTTAACTGCGGAATACCGATCTGGTTCAAATGAAACTTTAAAAATATCATTATAGTTTTCGAACCAATCAGCAACCAAGTTCAAATTTATGTTGTAGTTTAAACTAAAGTTAGAATTGATCATCACAACCCTGAATGATTCTACCGGAATTGTATTTGTCATACCCAAAAAAGTCTTAAAGATGTAGGTGAGTTGGGTAATGATACGTTTACAATCAAATAGGTCACAACACCCCGCAACCTGAACACTACCGTTTGGGAATACCTTTACCGATTTTGTGCTATAGGTGTCGTGATATGTGAGTGTAACCTGGTTGTAAAAAGTTGTCGGCTTCAGTTTCCATTCAAAACCATCCATTTTAGAATTATCTCGTCTCATTTTGAATGAACCAATTTCATTGAAGATTTTTCGTAATTTATTAATATCGATCGCCTGAACGAAACTTGAAACCATTGTTATCGTTGTAATTTTTATCCATGATGGACGAATTTCTGCGGGTATTTGATTTCTAAATTCGTTTATAGTTAGGAGGTAAGAAAAACTATTATTAGCAATTTTAGAATACATTTCAAGGTAAACTTATACCGAGTATATCGTGACTTAGGTGTTTAAAGAATACATTCACGTTCTTTATAATGACACGCTTTGTTAACTCTGCCACCCATGTTCATGACGTAGAGTCAGATTTATCATACGCAGAAATACGGTATGATCAGTATATAGAATCAAAAGGTGTATACCAAACCTACACTGACTATATTAGCACTGAACCACACGGAAACTGGGTGAAGTTGGGTGCATTCAAGCACTCAATTCCTTATGAAAAATTCTTGGACACTATGGTATCCCAAACGTTTGAGGTGTGTCAACGGAAAGCTGAGGTGTATCTCGATAGTATCCTCGATGAAGAACTCGAGATTCGTCATTTTATCAGAATCCTCCATGCAACAAAAATTGTAGACCCAACATTTCAACCACCCCATATTAATAAAAAGAGTGCTTGGCAAGTGGAATTCTTACAAGAATTTTGTAGAAAGTACATCACAGATGCTATTCAAGAGTGTAAGAGTAAATCACGTCTCGAATATTTCTTTAACGTTTTACACGCAATATCACTAAATATAGAATAATTGCGGCACAAAGTGTATATCCCAAAAGTGATACGTTTGACAAGTTGTTTTCGACGTTCATCGCTTCACTCGAAATAAATGGTGCCTGACGCTCAATGCAATCACCTGAATCGATATTACGTTTCGGATGTATCGTCGAAAAGGTGTCATTTATTTTTGTTTCATCTTCACAGAGACCAAATCCGCAATACACACTTTTCTTTTCATCCTCAAATGCGCTTTTATTCTGGAGAGGAGCTTTATAATCTTCAAAAGGCCCCGTCTGTCTCACAGTACCTGGTAGTGAAAAATCATGTGTGACAAATGGATTCACGTGATCGATTGCCTCTTGTTCGCCGAGCATAATTACTATTACTTTAGATTATAATTTTTATCCTTCAGTTTATATTTATGTTCGGTCCACATTTCATCTAGGTCAACATTCAACATGTGGGCCAACTGAAAAAGATAACTGAAAACATCACCCATTTCCATCATCACGTCAGTTCCTCTAACCTTTTTCAAATTTGTTTTTTTGAATGTTTTTTTGTGTTGTCGAATTGCGGATGCAAGTTCTCCAAACTCTTCCGTCAAAAGGAGCCAAACAGTATCAATGGCGGCTCTATCCCACCCCTTACTTTTGCAGACTTTTTCTGTTTCTACTTTGTAATAATTTAAACTCATTCTTAATCTAATATGGTGTATATTCTTTAATAGATTCCAATTTTTTCGTTTTTGGGTAGTCTCTTACCCTTCAAACTAACGTTCTTTGGGAGATCGTTGGGTACACTAATAGTATCGATATCATTCGCGTAAGTAATATACTGTGCAACACCGGTTTGAATTTGGGATAATGCGGTATTAATGACACGTTCATTCATTAATTTCACCTGCTTGTTTACCTCTCTGTTATGGTCACCCGAGTTGCTTATGAATACAGCACGCATTATACCGTAAAGGTCGTTAGGGTTTTGGTAATCAATCGAAATACCACTTTTGTTCTTAAAGGCCTGACGAATTCCCCGCTGGAGAAGATTTTTGTTAAATTCTGAAAAAAAGAGAGTATTCAGAGGAGTCTCACACTGCTTGATTGAGTTGAGGTGTAAATTGTCACACATTTAATATAGTCTCCGAAAATAATTTGTCTGTAGATATTAAATGCTGAACTACGCTGACTTCAACCAGGTGTATGATTCTAAACCCCAAAACACAGAAAAAATTCCACTGGATCCACCAGACTGCTTTGTTGGGTCGTATGCACCAGTAGCGAAACCTGGTGAAAGTGTTCCATTCTATGTAAATTCCTACCTTCTCCAACCTAACCGCCGCATGGAAGTTGCGGGGTCAGTTCCAGTGCGAAGCAAAGATCTTGAATGTGGGAAGTAAGTTAAAAATAAAAATTGATTGAAAAGTATATGAGGGTCACTAAACGCTCAGGTCGTATTGAGGATATGAAATTTGACAACGTCACCAATAGGATCAAGAACTTAACACAGGGACTTTCCGAAAATTGCGATTCCACCAAAGTAGCGCAACAGGTATTTTCATCTCTATATGATGGAATAACTACACAGGAAATTGACATACTCTCAGCTGAAATTTGTATCGGTATGATCACCTCTGATCCAGATTACGAAACACTCGCCACCCGCCTCGTTGCAAGCAACATCCACAAGGTTTGCCCCAACAATTTTCACCTCGCCATGAGAAAACTCCAAAAATGTAAAATAATCACAGACGAAGTTGTAGAGGTTGCCCAACAGGTGAAAGAGTACATCAAAACGGATCGAGACTTCGACTTTGGTTATTTTGGTATTAAGACCCTAGAGAAGAGTTACCTTCAGAGGGTTGGGGGTAAAATTGTAGAGACACCTCAATACATGTTTATGCGCGTTTCTATTGGTATTCATGGTAAAGATATTCCATCTGTTTTAGACACCTACGATAAGATGTCCCAAGGCTACTTCATACATGCAACACCCACCCTTTTCAATGCGGGAACACCCCGTCCCCAAATGTCTTCGTGCTTCCTGATCGCCAATAAGGAGGATTCCATTAACGGTATTTATGGGACCCTCACCGAGTGTGCCCAAATATCCAAGTGGGCTGGGGGCATCGGGATGCACATTCACGATATTAGGGCCAATAAATCCCGAATTAGAGGAACGAATGGTCAGTCTGATGGTATCATTCCAATGCTTAGGGTCTTCAATGCCACTGCACGCTACGTAAATCAAGCTGGTCGGCGCAAGGGATCGATCGCCGTCTACCTGGAGCCCTGGCACGCTGATATCATGGACTTTTTGGAGATTCGTCTAAACCAGGGTGACGACGAAGCGAGGTGCCGAGACCTGTTCTCAGCCCTTTGGATTCCAGATCTCTTCATGAAGAGGGTTGAGGAAGGTGGAAAGTGGTCCCTCTTCTGCCCCGATACAGCTAAGGGTCTTTCCGATGTTTATGGTGATGAATTTGAGGCCCTATACACCAGGTATGAGGAAGAGGGTCTCGCCACATCGACGGTCCCGGCATCCGATATTTGGAAGGCCATTCTAAAGTCACAAACTGAGACTGGAACACCCTACATGCTCTACAAAGATGCCTGCAATATGAAGAGCAACCAAAAGAACTTGGGGGTCATCAAGAGTTCCAATCTCTGCACTGAGATTATAGAATACACCAACAAGGACGAGACGTCTGTTTGTAATCTGGCTTCTATCGCCCTCCCCAAATACGTCAACACGGAGACGAAGACCTTCGACTTCGCGAAACTCCATGAAGTGACAAAGACCGTCACAAAGAACCTTAACAGGGTGATCGATCGCAATTTCTACCCCGTGGATACTGCTAGGAATTCCAACATGAAGCACCGCCCAATCGGTATGGGTGTACAGGGCCTCGCTGATGTATTCATTCTATGTGGTCTATCATTTGATTGCGAAGAATCACGTCTCCTTAACTCTCATATCTTCGAAACTATGTATCATGCCGCCCTAGAGGCGAGTTCAGAGTTAGCCGAGATTGATGGGTCCTACGAAACCTTCGAAGGATCCCCGGCATCACAGGGAATCCTCCAACCCGAGATGTGGGAAGGTGAAACCAAATTTAGTGGACTCTATGACTGGGAGGCTATGCGTGAACGTATAAAGACCAGGGGATTGAGGAATAGTCTCCTAATGGCACCCATGCCAACAGCTTCCACAGCACAGATTTTGGGAAACAATGAATGCTTCGAACCCTATACGACAAACATCTATCTCCGTCGCACACTAGCAGGTGAATTCGTGGTAGTGAATAAGCACCTGGTGAATGATCTCAAAAAAATTGGACTTTGGTCAAAAGAAATGAAAGATATCATGGTCAAGGCGGGTGGGTCAATTCAAAACATTGTTGATATTCCCGATAACATCAAGAAACTCTACAAGACTGTGTGGGAAATTAGTCAAAAGTGTATCATCGATATGGCGGCTGACCGTGGTCGTTTCATCGATCAATCACAATCCATGAACCTCTTCATGGAAAGTCCAACAATGTCTAAGCTGTCTTCGATGCACATGTATGCATGGAAATCTGGTCTAAAGACTGGAATGTACTACCTGAGATCCAAGGCTAAAGCTCGACCAATCCAATTTAGTTTAGAACCCGAATGTATCGCGTGTTCGGCTTAAAGTTTTGGTTTTAATATATTGTAAACATGGACCGAGCTATTGATAATTTACAGATTAATACCTACAATAACCGAAAAATAGTTATCACTACTAAAGAAGGAACACCAATGAGAATTCAACTTCCCCGTATGTATATGCCATTTGGTGTATCTGGATTTGTTCCAGAGGTGGGTCATGTTAAATATAACATCGATTTCGCTGTAAAGGGTTACGACGAAGACGATAGTTATATGAAAAAATTTTATGAAAGTCTCCGTGCCGTTGAAGGTAAAATCATTCAAGCCGTATCGGAACAAAGTGATACAATATTCGGGAAACCTATGACTGTCGAAGAACTTATGCCAATGTTCAACTCAAACTTAAAAATGTCCCCAGATCGCGAACCAAAGTTTCGAGTTAAGGTTGATACAGATATCGAGGGTAATATTAAACCCCAGGTATTCGACTCTATGAAAAACCCCGTAGCGAAGGAGCCAATCAAAAACGGTCTATATGCAAGAAATTCAGGTCAGGCTATTGCTGAGCTCAATAGCGTGTATTTCTTGAACAAGAAGTTTGGGTGCACGTGGAAAACCCACCAACTCGTCGTTCACGAACCACAAAATTTAAAGGGATTTCAATTTATTATTTAATACGAACAACAACAGTTCGCGGTTTATTACTATTCAAAAGCAAAATACTATATACTTTCTGAGCCTCCTTAAGGAGTTTACCCTGAACCCGGGTAAACCCCTTTGGATCTAATCCTAGTTTGATCTTAGCAATCTTCACTGAGTCTTCCCACTTGGAGAGAGTCATTCTTACTTTACATCTACATTTTCTTGATGAGCTTCTTGTAAGCCACGGTGCCCTCCTTGGGCTGGAGCTTGAAACCCTTCTTCGCTGGCTTGAAGACCTTAACCATCGCCTTCTTACCCTCATCCTTCATGCGCTTGAGCGCAGCCTCACTCGCCGCCTTAGAGACGATGCGGCCATCCTTCATCTTGAGGTCTTTCTTTTCAAGACCACCAGCGGTCATGTCAGCAGTGCCATGGAAAACTTCGGCTCGGGAACCAATCATCTTTATATTACGCCCTGAAAATTTTCTTGATGTCCAAGATTGAAATCTTGTCGTTTATCCGCTTTACAGGAATCTGGGTTTTAACCCTCTCATCGTTCAAAACCTCCGAACACACTATGGACTTGTGACCCTGGAGGGCCATCATCTCTTCTTCGACACTCAAAAATGTCTCAGTCTCCCTGTAGATCATCTTCTTCACGTAGACCGCTTGGGTCTGACCCGTTCGGTGAGACCGACCGATTGCCTGAAGCTCAGTCGCGGGGTTCCAAGCTGGAGCCATGATGTAGACCCTGGTGGCCTCTTGAATGTTGAGACCTTGACCACCAGACTTGATCTGGATGATGAAGACCGACCCCGGTGGTGCCCGCTTGAAATTAGCCAACTGGGTGCACCGGTCCTCCTTGGAGACGGACCCATCTATCCTGAATGTAGGGCATTCCAATTGACTTTGGATGTAGTTCATTTCACCCACAAACTGACAGAAAATGAGAGTCTTCTCTTGGGGGTGCCCCCTAATCATCTCGAAGAGGGTCTCCATCTTATGGGAACGCCCAACCCACTGCTCAGGGTTGGTCTCGTTCTTCTTCGCAACCCCATCCAGGTACATTTGGGGCCAGATCATGCACTGTCGCGCCCGGAGAAGGCACTCCAAAATGACCATGTTCTTGTAGTTGAGACTGGTTGCCGCCTTGAAGGTGTCCTTGATCGTATCCTGAGCCTCCTTGAAAACAAACTCATACATGTCCCTCTCATCTGGGTACATATCCAGCTCCACATTCTCAAAGTAGCATGGAGGGAGCCTGAGACGTTCGTTGATCTTAGCCAGATCGTCCTTCGTGCGACGGAGAATGTAGATGTCCTTAATCTTCTTGGTCATCCCCTGCACAAGGGACTTATCGATACCGAGGAACCGGCAGAGGGTCACAAAGTCATCCATTGAGTTGAAGACTGGGGTACCAGTGACAATCCACCTGATACCAGCTTGAAGACGACAAACACTCTTGGAGATCTTTGAAGACTTGTTCCGAATCTCGTGGGCCTCATCCAACACCACCCGATCCCACTGAACCCCGTGGAGGGGGGTCACTGCCTCAGCCTTCCCACCCTTCACACTCAATAAAGAATAGGGTGCGATCGTAATATCGTGATCCCCAAGCTTTCGACCAGGTCCATCGAAAACACCAACCGTTAGGGTCGGTGCAAACTTCGTAATCTCCTCAACCCACTGGGTGATGATAGACTTGGGCACGATGAGGAGTGTGCGTTCTTGGGGGTTACCCAACATCGTCGCGATCAACTGGATTGTCTTTCCGAGTCCCATCTCATCGCAGAGAAATCCCCCCTTAGGTCCAGACTGTTGTTGTTCCATTGTAAGCATCCAGAGAACACCTTCTCTTTGGTATGGGGCGAAAAGCCGACCATTCAGGGTGTTCTTAGCATGCGTGTATTGTTCTTCAATCGTCATGGTTTTGGTTCGATTTCTTAAATGGGTGGGTCACTTAGGTAATTTTTATTTAAATATTTGTAAATAATATGTCTAAAATAGGGAGTGGTTATTATGGTACAGTCTATCGAACCGGACCTAATTCCGCTGTAAAGATTACGAAAGATAAAACGTCACATATGGAATATAAAATCGCCAATCTTCTAAAAGATTTTAACGTTCCCAGAGTGTATGGATACAAAACCTGTAAAGAGAATGTATGTAAATATTCATTACATTTCGAGTATATCAAGGGTAAACGTATGGATAAATGGTTAAAAACAAAACCAAATTTACAGAAAAGAAAATCTATTTTGTTTCAAGTTATATATAATTTATATAAAATACATAAAAAGTATCCGAGATTTAGACATAACGATTGTCAGTTAGGGAACATCATAATTAGACGTGTACCTGTCAGAAATATTGTAGCCAAGTTAAAGTCTGATACACTCGAGATTTCAAATCAAGGGGTTGAACCCGTATTTATAGATTTTGGTCACTCTTTATTCCCAGGTATTAAAAGCCCTCTAGAAGGAGGTTCCGATTTTAAAAGATTTAACATTCGACGTAACTCACACAAAATGTCGGATGTACAACACTTTTTATATTCATTTTACAAAAAAAATGATACTACAATCAATAATTACATCAAACGATTATTACCTATAGAATACTTGAAAGAATCAAAATTTGTTAAATATGGTAGAATATGTAAGAGTGTTAATCATGATCGCATACCCAGTTTCGAAACAATGTTAACGAAGTTAGCTACTCTTTAATCTTCGATATAAACATCTTCACCTGTAAGTGGTTCAATCTCACAGGGAGGTGGAGGTTCAGGTTCCTTTTTCTTCCGGGTCTTCTTCAACTTAGGTTGTGGAAGTTCATCCAGGTGTTCCCTAAAGTACAGGACTTTGTCCCAAAATTCCCTCATCACTGGGAGATAGGTTTTCCACCACTCTCGGTCACGGGGAACATTGACAACGTCAAATTCTTCGGGTAGGGGCCAATTGGTCTCCGCAGGTTTGTATTGAATGAAGTCGGCGGATTCCAAGTCTAAGATCTCCATACATAACTGAAGCTGAGGCATATAGTGCTCTGGGACCTCCCCGGGGATGATTTTCCTTTGAGGTGGACACTTAATCTCCACCAACTTACCAGATTCAGTGACACCGTCGGGACTTCCACCTAACCAGTCTTCAACTGGGTGAGGGCATAGACCAAGTTCGTGTACAACCTCCCCATGGCGCTGTTCGTAGAGTATCCTCGCCTCATCTTCGTAAAGCTCACCATGCCTGGTGGCTGCATTCCCCGTGAACTTCTCACCAAGACCACATTTTTTTAGAAGGAGTCCTTCAGGTGTTTCATATTTGTTTTTACCAATGGCGGTGGCGGCATCGGAGGCAGTTAACATCTTACCACGGAGAGCCAACCATTCTTCTGACTTCTGCGCCGCATACTCTCGTTCTAGCGCAGCTTTAACATTGGGATGCATATTACAAGTTTATGGGCTATTACTTTTAAGTTCCTCTTGATTTATAAGCTCGTCTTTCACTTGAAAGAACATACGAGCTCCGTTTTGTTCTGCTTGTTTTTTATTTTTCGCAATACCCCTACTTACGCATGCATTTTGAATAAAGATGTCTACGTAGAAAAGACCCTCATATTGACCAACCACCCGATATTCTGGGAGATCCATATTATTCACTTGACAGTATTTCATTAGATGATCCTTATAGTTGTCATCAATCATGATAATATTCAAATCAACAATCTCGGGGTTTGTAAAAATTCTCAATACAAACTCTTTAGCGTGAATAAGACCGATATCCATATAAATTGCACCAATGAGAGCCTCAAATGCATCTTCGAGAATATTTGAATTGTTATTCCACCCATTCCGCATCCCCTTCTCATCCATGATGATATAGTTTTGAAGTCCCAAATGACTTGCAATTTTTGCAAGTGTTTCACCACGAACAAGCTTTGTACGAGCTTTCGTGAGGAAACCTTCTTGACGACTTTCATATCGATCGAAAAGAAACTTAGTAATAACGAAACCTAGGACAGAGTCACCTATAAACTCTAGGGTCTCGAATGATTCAGTAAATTGTTTATACTCTTTGAGAGCAGATTTATGGGTAAAAGCCTTTTGGTACAAATCAAGATTTTTGATCTTTGTACCAACAAGTTGTTCAATTTGAGTCTTCTCAACAAACATTCTTATTATTGTTAATGATTATTTTTTTAAGCCTTTTTTACGTAATGGGGGGAGAGAAACTTCTGGAGGTTAAGGTAAGTAACCTGTGTATCAGCGGGGGGTGCGAGGAGATCCTTTAGGGTATCGTCAAGGATAATCTGACGACCGTTTTCGGGGTGCTTGAGGCCCTTCTCAGTGATGTACTTGTTGATGAACTTGGTCACCTCAGAGCGAGAGATAAGTTCACCTTCTGGAAGACTGAGGAATGCACGCAACTTAGGTGTGATTTCCTGTTTGCGGTTGAAGCCGTTGTTCTCAGAACGCTTCTTAGCCTTCTCACCATCTGGATCCTCTTGGGTGTTCTTGACCTTGCGGACAAGCTTAGTGAGAGTCTTGACGTCGTTGCGGAGAGCGGCGATTTCAGATTGAATGGTTTCGAGAGACATTATATCTATCATAAGGATGTCGTCTTTAAGTCTATTCATATAAGAAATATTTTATACTATTATAATAATGGACAGCACAATTTATCCACAGGGTGTCATTGATAAATTTTTAAATGAAAACATGTTGTTCAACGATGTTAAGTTGAAAAAATACTATGACAGAAATGAACCGAGAGATTTAAAAAAATTTAGGGATCGTCTTCACAGTAAATATTCAACGAAGACTTTCGAAAAAATGGTATATGTTATCGTAACCGACTCGATACGTGATATTATACTTGACACAGTGGGTGAAATCAATGAAGTCATGAAAACTATGGGAGATTTGATTATTAGTGGTGGGGAAGCCTATAACATGTATGTTCCATTCAAAGATAGAATCATTACAACAGACATAGATGTAAAATTTGTTCCACGGATGAAAAAAGATTCCAAGTATTTTGGAAAACTTCAGGCAGTTAAGTTAATATTGTGGGACAAGCTTGGACAAATTGCACAAAAATTGAACTTTCGATTAAAAAAACGAATCATTGAAGCAAATAAACTAAACTCCAAAATTTTTAAATTTTTGGGTTTGGGATTCAAACAAACTGGACCCTATGTCACACGACGGTATACCCTCATCAAGAAAAAGAAGCTTGGCACCCAAAATACACCAAGTAAAGGTGACATCTTCATAGATGTTGAACTATTTGCATTGGACATGAATGTACGGGTGTTCTCACCAAAAATGGGACGTATTCAAGATTTGAATGTTGGTGGAATATTAGACATTCCATTTATGCGCCCAGACGAATTTGGGTACGACGTCTCTTTTAGTAAACAGAAGGGAGTTACATACAGACACGTCATCACGAATAAACTTATTAGAAACAATAATATTTTTATCGCAGGACGTGACTTTTTAATTGAAGATATATATCTTATGCATAAATTGAAACTTCGCCCCGAAAAGAAGGAAAAAGATCGTCAACGATTGGTTCGATTATCTAAAATGGTGACCACAACGGTGTCAACAAATGATGCAATTGACACCATCTTCGCAAAAGTGAAACGCAAGATCGTTACAGCAACCAAGCGGCGATATGTGTTTAAAAATGTGCCAATGTCCAAAGCTTCCCGGATAGATCCCTACAAATACAAACAATTTACCACCCCTCCACAAAAGGAACGTTTATCGAAACAACTTGTCCACGGGTTAAAACCCACCCTAAAGGGAACAAAGGTCGAGGGATTTTCAAATACGTCAGGCGACCAGCGCTTCAACCTGAATACCCTAAAATGGAAGCAGAACTCTAGTCACAACTATGTGAAAAATGAATATTCCCTCAGAACAAACGAAGCTAAGAATTTACCAAATAATATAAATGTTAATCGAACGTTATATGGTTACAAGGGTTCTAGAAATAAATGGGTTCCAAAGCCAATACTCAGGGGAGCAGCGGCTATCCCGTTTATTGGGTTAAAGAAATAATACACATTATACACATAACATGTTATACAATCCCCCGGTAAAGGGTGAAGATGGTCTCTACTTTGTCAAAGCGTTGACTGATGAAAAGCGGAAGTGTCTCGTGCAAGTCGATGGTGTTAAGGTTGTTGATGTATCAGGAGAGTTCGTTTTCGACCTCTCCTCTAACGATAATATGAACAAGATCCAAGAAGTTGATACAGGCAACCTCGTGGCAGCTGTTGAGAACTGTGAGACGTGGTTCAAACGAAAATTATCAGACAATGTAATTACGGCGGCATACACATCCAGCCACGTCAGTCAGGAAATCACAGGCGACCCACTTGATGTGACCAGGGTGTATAATTCAAAGCAAGAAGTTATCGATACCGAATCGGTACAGCCAGGAAAGGTGTGTGATGTCATTCTCGAATTCGCCGGACTTTGGTTCGCTAAGAAAAATTTTGGTCCATCTTGGAATGTTGTCCAGGTTAGGGTTCATGATGACCCGATTTTGGATACTTATCCAGATGGGTTTGCATTTATTACCCCAGAGGATCAATAAAAAAAAATTTGTTTATGATATATAAAAGACGATGAAGACTAATGGTCGTGTTCAACAACTTGTGATGATCCTCGCTGTAGTGGTTGTGGTATACCTCCTATTTAACTGCATGGACAAATCCGAATACTCTGTCAAGGAATATACCGCCTTCCCATCCGCTGGACCATCCGCGGCCCCAGGTGAGGCGACATGTGGTATGAAACAGGGCACCGGGCTCGCGTCATCGCTTCTCCCCCGCGAAGTCGCTTCCGAGGAGGACTTCGGACAGTTTGCCCCAGAAGACATCCTCAAGGGCCAAAACTTCCTTGAACCCCGTAAGCAGATTGGGTTCCCAGAGACTGTGGGTGGTGCTCTCCGCAACGCGAACCAACAGGTCCGTGCCGATCCACCAAACTCCAAGGAGCCATTCGTTTGGAACAACTCCACCATTGTTCCAGATACCATGCAGCGTGGTTTGTGCGCTTAAAGATTAGAATATAAGAAACAATAGAATGACTACTGTTACAAACGAACTATCTGAGAACGTTTCTAAGCTTGTAGATCTTACCAAACAACTTTCTGAAGCGAAAGCTGATATCAAAATTCTTAACCAGGAAGAAAAACGTCTCAAGGAGATTGTTAAAAAGAATATGGTTGGTCAGGGTATTGATACCATTAACCTCAGGAAGGGGAAAATTAGTCTTCGGAAATCCGTGAGAAAGTCTGGTATTAACAAGGAAGCAGTGAAGGATGGACTGTTGAAGTTTTTTGCAGGAGACGAGGCAAAGGTCGAAGGAGCCCTAAATGCCATTCAGGATGGACTTAAAGTGAAAGAATCTACCTCTCTTTCGTTAACTGGTATAAAGGAAAAACCCGAACAAGAAAATAAGTAACTACAATGGTTTGGAGCCAATACGTTTATGAAGCTACCACTGGCCTAGACACCTACGCCAGTGATGACGATGAAATTAATGACAACACTCCTCTGAATATTCATGACTGGGAAGTCGAATATTCAGATGAACTCACCATGTTATGGAACCTGACAAGAACTCTTCTCGAAGATGCCACACTCACCCATTCAGGAGACTATTGGGACTTTGTTGATTTTTGTTTCCAAGAACATAACAATTCCATGACACGTGTGACTTGGGAATACCAGGAGCAAACCCAATATTACGAAGAACGCTTGTCTCACACATGGAATAACATCAGGCGTTGTGTAATGGACAACGGTCTCTACGAAGAAATCCTACGGGGCACATCCTTTTATGACTTTGTGGGGTTTGCGAAAAATATTATTCGTATATATTAAATGATTCCCGACATTACGTCAAAGAAAGTTGCCATACCAGCCGGTCTATTCCTCGCTCTCAGCCCAGGTTTTTTATTAACCACAAATGGAAAAAAATTAAACTTCATGAACGGGAAAACAAATCAAATGGCGGTTTTGTTCCACGCGCTCGTATTCTTCCTCGTTTACAGTCTCATCGCAAAGGCTATGGGTATTGTTCTCACAAAGACCGATCTCATCGTGACTACAACTCTCTTCATTGCTCTCAGCCCAGGTCTCCTCCTTACACTCCCACCAGGATCTGGTGGCGTTCTCCGGTCGGGACAAACCAGTATCCCAGCAACTCTCACCCACGCCGTAGTGTTCGCGGTGGTTTTCGCGCTTTTACGTCGTCAATTTCCTCAATTCTACTAAGAAGAAGGATGAAATACCTTATATTAGGACCCGCGGCGATGGGTATATTTACTTTAATTGGGGCTTTAAAGGTATTGGAAAATGATTTAGTTGATGTTGAAGAAATTTCGGGATCATCTGCGGGTGCTATTATAACATTATTTTTAGCTACGGGGATGACTGTAGATGAGATTCTTACAACCTCACTATCAATAGATATCCAACAACTTATGAAAATTAAAATTAGGTCATTTTATAATAAATTTGGATTTGTGGATGTAGATCCAATACGAAAAAAACTGGTGGATGTGTGTGGTTTCGACCCAACATTCAAGGAAATTGATATGAAAATATATATTTCAGCATTTTGTTTGAATACATCTCAAACTGTATATTTTTCAAAAGATACACACCCGGATATGAAAGTAATAGATGCGGTGTGTATGAGCATGGCAGTTCCTTTTATATTTGCTTGTGGAAAATATAATGGATATACATACGTTGATGGAGGTACTATGGAACAGTATCCGCTAACACCATTTATAGATAAAAAGTCACATGAAATTACATGTATAAAAATAAAATCAAATAATATTTTTCAGGAGAATATAGATAATCCAAAGCAATTTGTTGAATCGTTGATTCTTTCAACACTATCAAATAGGTATACATATGATAAACCAATCAAAATCATAGAAGTAAACGTAGAGAATACAAATGTATTCGACTTTAACATGTCATACGAAGAAAAGGTGAAACTATATAATATGGGATTTTTAAATTAAATACTTTTTTTTGTTAGTATAATACATATGATAGACGCGTGTGATCCAGACGCGGATATAGATATTCTCCGGAAGCTTATAAAGCTTAACACAGGGGACAACCTTACACTAACAAGGAAAGAAATATGTCAAGTATATGACGATATACATGACGACAAATTACCCCTCCCACCATTGATAATGAATTCAAGTCGAACCTATTTAATCGACAAAAAATCACCACTCAAAGTGCGTGATTATGAAATTCTTTTCGACTCTTCATCAAAACGAGCTGATCTCAGAAGAATTGCATCTAAAATAGGTCTTAAACGTTTAGAGCCTTTGACGAAAATTCAAATTATTGATGCGATTGGACGACGTCTCAGATACATGAATATCCGCGAACCTGTTAAGTTCGGACGGAAAAGGGGTGTCGTAGTAAAAAAAGAGGAATTTGTAAATAATTTCAACGTAGCAGCAAACAACGTAGCAGCAAACAACGCAGCAACGAACAACGTAGCAGCAAACAACGCAGCAACGAACAACGCAGCAAACAACGCAGCAACGAACAACGCAGCAACGAACAACGGGTTCAAGAACAATGGGTTCAAGAACAATGGGTTCAAGAACAATGGGTTCAAGAACAATGGGTTCAAGAACAATGGGTTCAAGAACAACAATTCTGCTTTCAATAATACAGAAATCAGAAATAACTTTAACAAACCAAATGGACGTAATAAAACGGAGTTCCCTAAAAACGGATTATTTAGGAGAGATGAAAAACCCAGATTTTTGGGTGGAAATCGTTCCGCAGCTCCAAAATCTAAACCACTATTTACAGGTTTATTTGGGGGTAAAAAAAATAAAAACTTCATCAAGTCAGATAAGTTTAATGGTGCCAAAAATGGATATGTGTTCAAAACTAATAATGAAGGAACGGGTTATTACAAAAACACGTATCGCCCCGTTCAAGGACCCGAACGTAAAAATGTCGTAACTAATCGAATTGGAGAGGGTGGGGGTAATCCTTTTAACAATGTTAATAATCAAAAAGAAAAGATCAAAAATCTTGAACAAAAGTTGCTCAACAAAAATAAAGAAAATAAGGAAAAAATTAATGCGCTAAAAAAAAACGCCAATTTGAGAATTTCAGAAATTAGAGAAAAATCAAACCAAAATAAGCAGAAAGCTGAGCAAAGACTTCAAAATGCAATGAAAAATCTTAATCAACAAGTTGCTAATGCCAAGAAAGAAGGTGGTGAAGCGGCACAACAAGAAGTCAATAATGCGAGAGCTTTGGTTAACAAAATAAAACAAAACATGAACGATATAAAAAATCAAACCCAGAAGAATATAGAAAATATAAGGGAAGCATCGGAAAAAAAGACTGAGAACTTACAAAAGGAGTTAGATTCCAAAAATGCTAACATTGAAAAACAGATTGGAGAAATGGAGGTAGCTAAATTAAAAATAGAAGAAGCCGAACAGAAGCGTTTACAAAACATGGAAAATGCGGGGAAAAAACTATCCGAAGCCGAACAAAAACGTTTAAATAATCTTGACGCCAAAAATATAAATACCCAAATAAAATTAAACCAAGCCGAACAAAGGCGTTTACAGAACATGGAAAACGCGGGTAAAAAAATGTCCGAAGCCGAACAAAGACGTCTAAACAATCTGAATGCTAAAAATATGAAACTTAATCAGTTGGAAAAACAACGTTTAAAAAATAAAGAAAATATGGAAGCAAATGCTGCAGCTAAAATATTAACTGCCACCGCGGTTTCTGAGGTAAAACTAAAAAATCTACAAAAGCAATTAAACGCGGCAAATTCTAAAGTTAATGAAGCCAGGCGTGAAATGAAAAATGCAACCAATAAGGAAAAACAGGTGTTACAGAATCAAATTAATAACCTACAAAAACAAATTGAACAAAAAGAAAATAATTTAAACAAAGAACGAAACAATATACAGCGAAAAAGAGAAGAACTTAATCGTAATCGTAAACGCCAAGAAGAAAATAGACGACGTCAACAACAAAAACTCAATGATAATCGGAGACGACAAGAAAACGATTTGAAAAAACAGAGAAATAAACAAGAGGAAGAGGTGATCCGTAAAGCTAGGGAAGAGGAGATTCAAAGGAAACAAAGTGAAGAGATCCGAAGAAAACAGTTAGAAGAAATTAGACGGAAGAAGGAGGAAGAGAATCGGAGGAAGAAGAAGGAGGAAGAGAA
>Ga0115545_1000489_pt1 | contig 21398 bp, 22 predicted proteins | sample COGITO_mtgs_1003_FD_87188 | JGI IMG/M metagenome (GOLD analysis project Ga0115545, IMG submission 87188) | Pelagic marine microbial communities from North Sea - COGITO_mtgs_100330 | ecosystem: Environmental > Aquatic > Marine > Epipelagic | place: Germany:Helgoland, sampling site Kabeltonne...
GTCTACTTCTTCTTGTAACTCTTGAATATTCATTACCGCAGCATCTAATGCTGTTTCTAATGTTTCAGCAGATAGCGGTGAATTTTCTACAAGATCCGTTGCTTGCGTATTAGAACTTTCACGTCTAAGTAAAACAGTTTCACCAGAAGCTGGTATATTGCCTGACGTAAACGTAATTGTGCCACCTGAAGAATTACCAACACCGGCCACCGTATAGTGTGTTGTTTTTGTTTTAACGGTTTCTGTACCCGCCGCACTTCTAATAATAACAACGATATCGTCATCATCAGAAATTTTAAACGTATACGCAAACGCTGTAGTAGAAGCATTTCCACTATAACTATTTTTAACCGTAGTAGTTGATATTGTCATTGTTCTTTAGCTTTCAGTAATTGACTTTCCATAAATAAATCTTGTAATGTTCCCGCATACGGGCTTGATGTCATCATCCAATTTTTTGCAACTTCTCTTGCAAAATATATTTGTTGTTCAATTCTATTTATTTTTTGTCCTCTAGATAATTCATTGTATCCAGAATCTTGTATTAAATTTAAAACATTTTGGTATGCTAATTTACCAACATACTTTCTGTACATGGTATATTCGCTATCAATTTTTTCTCCGTTAATAACTTTTGGTTTTTTAGAAAATGGAATACCACCAGCAAAATTATCTGAATGATCACCCATGTTCATTTTTAGTTTAACCATTTCTTCAGCAACAGGATTGTCTTTTACTTTGGTACGCATAATTGGACTAACAATGTTAGGCCCAAGCGCATCATCATAAACTATTTCTTCACCCCAAAAACTTATTGATGGTTCTAATGTTTCAGACATTAACGGTACTTGTGATTTAATAGATGCTATTTTATTTTGTAAATAAACTAACACATTACCTCCACTTCCACCCATGTCTGTTTGTCTTTTTGTTGGATCACCTTCATAAATAAAAGGTATTCCTCCTCTATTAATTTGAGCCACAATTCGTGGAACAAAACTTTTTAAAAATTTATTAACATTAGCTTCATCATGTCTTGTTGGATCTGATAATAATTCTATAAAGTTTGACATGCCTTCCATGTATGTTTTATTTGTTAGGTTCGCACCTAACGCATACGCAAATCCTGTTACTATTTCTTCATAGTCTTGTTGTTTAATATAATTACCTGACACTAAATCACTTACATCAGCCGACATACTAATCAACATTGCAAAGGGATCAAAACCAGAATAACTGTAATACGTATCACCAAGCTTAAAACTATTTTTTTGATACCCTGTTTCTTTTAATTGTAATTGTATTCCTCTGTGTGGTGAACCATTGCCAGTAAGATAACCCATTTGTGCTAACGTCATCATTGCACCCATAAATGTTGTACCCATTGCCATACGGCCGTACGCCATTTCTGCTCTTACACCACCAGCAGCAATATCATCTTGCACCTTGCCTAACATAAAACCAACAGGCGTTCTTTCAATTGCATACTTAGCAATATTAATTGGTGTTTTAGTAAACGGTAAAAAATACCGAACAACTGGTTTGTTTGCTATTGTTTGTATTGCTTTACCTGTACCGCCTAGTTCACTTTGAAACGTAATATATTTTGCTAATGCATCAGCATCTTTCACTACATTTGCTGGTGGATTAACAATAAAATCAGCCATATAATCAGCTGCTTCATCCGGTAAAAGTTTACCATTATCTAACATTTCTGTAGCACTACGCCATGCCTGTGCATACACTTCCATTTGATATGCTTGTGCTTTAAAAAAAGCATCTTGTGTTTGCAGCATTTTTGTAGGTACACGGCCTAAAGTAAAAATATTACCAAATACATTTGCCGATTTAGCCAGCCATGCATTTTCAATACCTTCACCTGAAAAAGCTTTTGGTCTATAATTTTGTTCTAACTTAGAACCTGATACTAATTCATCACCAGTTTTAAAAGCTTGTGCAGATAGCTTAACATTACTTAACCAATTCATGCGAATAGCAAAAGCCATTGCTTCGTTTTCGCCTTTAGCTAAACCTTGATCTGCATTTTTATTTTTATTTAAAAATTTGTTTAATGGTTTACCAGCGTAATAACCCCACCCTCTTTCAAAACCTTGTGAATAGGTAGTAACAGCATTACCAACAATATTTCGTACATGTGATACTGGACTAGATAAAAGAATATTAATCCACGCTTCATACAAAGCATCAAAACCTCTTGTCCATCCAGAAGATAAAGAAGCAAATTTTGCTTTTTGATCTGCACGAGGTAGTTTTAAATACGCATCAGCCATTCCTGATATTTCATCAGCGCCGCCCATTGTTTTTAAAACATCAGAAGTTAAAAAACTTTCTATATCAACATTACCACCAGCTTTAGCTTTAATATTAAAACTTTGTAAAGCTCTAGCAATTTCAGTTTGTGCGCCTTTGACTTGGGCCTGTAATTGTTTTGTAAAAGCCATATGCTGGGCAAAAGCTAATTTATCAGCATCTGTGCCATTAACAGCCACTTTTGCTAATTCGTCTAACTTTGTCATTGATGTAACAAGCAAATCTCTAGCAGCCAACATTGTTTCCGAATTAAATAATTCACCTTGTTGTCTACCAAGAATTTTATTAGCTAATTTTTTTTCTGACATACCAAGTATATCAGCTAATTGTCTTGTAGCTTCGTTAGACATTTCCGCACGTTTAGCCGCATCCATCGTTGTTTTATAAACTTGGCTTTGTGCTTCAATTAATTTTAAAACATCTTCTTCGGTACTAAATTTACCGCTATTAAAATCAGATAATCCATTATCTAAAATATCTGATTTATTGTATTTAGTTAATACATCATTAGCATCAGCTAATGTTGGTTGTGATAAGTCTATTGTTTTAGATTCTTTAACTGTCCATATGCTATCAGCATTTTCTGTTATTTCATCAGTTTGTTCTACAGGTACATCAATGTCATCTTCTTTAACTGTAAAGTTTGATGATTGATTTTTTTGTTTTTTTATTTCGCTATTAAGTCTATTTATTTCTAACTTATCAGCATCTGTTAATTCAGGCTTACTTCGTATTTCATCTATTTGATCCGTTAAAGCTTGAACATTATTTTTTATTGCTTCTTTTTCAGCTACCTTAACAGCAAGATCACTTTCTTTACCACCTTTTAATATGCCTTTTAGAACTGTACTAGCAGACGCTACTTCTACTTCTTCCGGTAAATTATTTGGTTTATTTGCTGTATTTATAATGTCCTGTACACCAGAAGCTTGATCACTTTGTAGTAAACTAGCTGCTTGGTCGGGATTGGAATATGCCATATTGTTTTTTCCATAAAAAAAGCCCGCACACTTGGCGGGCATTTTATATTGTTATAGTTAAATTTTTGTATTTTGTGTAGTCTTTTTTATAATTATTTTGGGGTTCTTACGGTTGAATATTCACTATGAGTATCTTCCATATTATCAATTAATGCGTTTAATTTCTTTTTATTATCAGAAGCGGCAAATCCTTTAAAGTTTCCACTATCCCAAAACTGAACAACAAACTTAAAGTTTTCTTTTAATACTTTGTTCATTTCAGCAAGAGTAAGCATATTGCCCATCATTCCCTCTACTTCATCAAGACCTCCTGATAAAATAATCTGTTTTCTTTTTTCTATTAAATCATCTTTTCCAAAATAAAAACTTTTGTAATTATCTTTATTAGCTTCATTAATATTAAAATCATTAGTTATAAATTTTTCTTCCGTAACAAAAACACCGTCTTTTTTTAATAATCGTTTAACTTCTTTAATTTGGGCATTTCTTGTATTGGAAATAAACTGAAAGACCATGCCTTCATGAATAACATCAAATTTTTTCTTTGGTTTATAATTAGGCCCAAAAGCATTTAGATCAAAGGTTGCCCCGTCAACTTGACTAATACTATCAAAATTATTTTTCATATCTTGGTTCATATCCAAACTAACAGTTTTTACTTTACCATTAGATTGTTCAGTAATAGCTTTACCCCATGAACCTTCAGAAGCACCGATATCTAATACGTCAGCATTTTGATATGTTTTAGCAATTGCTGCACCAACAACATTTTGTACATCATCATATGCTGGAATACTTTTTGCTATATGATCATCAAAATTACCACGATGTGCAGAACGTGAATCAACGTAACCTTGTATATTATCTAATTGTAAAACTGGTTTGTATGGTATTTCTGATGCGCCAGCATCACCTTTAGTTACAGAAGAAAAGAAAGTTTGAGTTTCATTTCCTGTTCCGGCGAAAGTTTGGTCAACTTTGATTGTGTCTGTTCCTTCACCTCTGATTGTATCCCCCCATTGTTCTTGTTGGGGTTTAGTTCGGACATTAGCTGTTCCGCTAGATTCAACGCTTTGGTTGGGGTTAATTTGTCTGACGAAGCTTTCAATTTCTTCCCTTCTTCTTGTAATGGCTTTTCCATAACTGTCTATATCATTAATATCTGTTCCTTGTCGAACAAAATTTAATGCCCATACAGCCGCTTGTGTTTCAGAATCTGTCCATCCTAATTTTTTAGCAGCTTGATTAATAGTTGTTCTTATTTGTCGTATTTGTCCTTTAGTTGGTGATGACGTATTAAAAAATATTTGAGCCATATGGCTATCAACAACAACAGTATCTAGACCACGCATTGCTTCCATAAAATTAGGAATTTTATTACCGCCAAGAAAAGCTGTTTCACCTAATCCTATACCACTTGGTAAACTACCATCTGTTTGACGTAATGTGCCTTTAGCGGGTTTTGCATTTGGATCATTAACGTATCTTTTTAAATTTTCTTTTATGCCATCAAGCATAGGAAGATCATCTATTGGTGTACCGTTTTTAATAGCTTTATACGCAGCCATTGCATTATCAATATTTTGACCACCAACTTCTGCACGTTGTGAAGTAATAGATAATAAATCTTCAAACAGTTGTGCATCTTGTCCAAATATTTCATCAACAATTGGTTTGTGTACTTTATACCATTCCCTCATGTTAGGAAATTTATTAGCCGCCATTACTGTATCATCAACATCAAGACGTGGTTCTTTCAATACACCTTCTGTTTTACTGTTATCAAAAAAAGATAATAATTCTTTAAATGATTTTGCTTTTGCTTCTGCATCATCTGCAACACCTACAGTTGCACCAGCAGCAGTAGTAGCAGCAAATTTTTTATATTTTACCGCTGCTTTTATTGCTGGAAACAATACTTCAAAACTTGCACCAATACCGGCTATTTCAGCCATGTTTAATAATTTGTTACGATATATTTCTCTAGTTTCATAATCACCACCATGTTCTTTTGGCGGGGGAATAGCTATCATTTCTGCTATAGTTTTTATTTTACCATCATCTAAAAACTCAGCAGCAATATTACCTAAGTTTGGATCTTTAGGATTTATTCCAAAACTAGCACCGACAGCTTCCGCCATAATCATTGCTATTGGTTTTGCTATCTTGCCAAACTTTTCTTTAAAGTAAGGCGCTTTCATTATTGTCATATAAGTCGGAACGGCTGGGCCAACAATCCCTGATAATTCTCTTGATATATTAAATGCTGTTGGACTAGCTTCGCTATTTTCAAACATTTGTTTATTACCTTCATCAAGCATTGCACGAAAAGCATCTAGGTTTTCTCTTTTAGGCCCAATGCGATAATCAAATAATTGTTCTGTTAAATCACCAGCCATTACGCCGCCTTCATATAAAGATAGCATCATGCCTTGATCTTTTGCCCCACCAAAACCAAAAACACTATCAAAGGTATCTAGAACCGTTTTACCGTAATCTAAAAATCCTTTGGTGTTTTCTTCTTCGGTAGGTGGTTGTTGTTGTTTTATTTCTTCTAATAATTTTTCAGAATTTTTTAATGCTTGAATACTTTGATATTCGTCTAATTCTTTTTTAGCGGGATTATTAACTTCAGCATCTTTTGTAGCTGTAATACTATACAATTGATCATACCAATTTTCATTTTCCATACTAACAACATTTTCATTAGTATCAGCTGTTTGATTATTTTGATCAAAAATTGTATTATTATTTAATTCCATAATTTACCTATTCTGTATATCTTCTAATTTTTCACTATCTGATTTTTCATCATCGTTACCATCAAACCAATTAAACATAGAGTTAGTTTTATTTTTAGAATCATTAGCATCATCACCAGTTGGCACTTGACTATCTTTATTCATTTCATCAACTAATTGTATAGCTTGCAACATAGCTTCCATTGCATTTAATTTTTCTAATTCTGCAATTGCCATTTCATTAGTATAATCTTTTCCTAAATAAGATGATCCTAATGAAGCTGCTACTTTTGTTGCTTCTTTAGCATCTTTAATATCTTGCATGGTATAATCTTTTGCGACTTTACCTTTTACACCCCACACCGGTGTTGTAAATATACCCATGTTAACAGCAAAATCACCTGAACCAATTGTTAGTGTACGTGTTAATATGTCTACGGTCATTGCTTCAAAATCAGTAAACCCTTGCATATACAAACGATCAAATTCTTCTAATGCTGCACCGGCTCTAGCATTCCACGTTGGATCAAACTTAGCTAAAATATTTCCTGATTTATCAACAATTTTTTGTAATCGTTTACGTGAATTATCATAACGTACAAAATCTTTACTCTTACTTTTTTTCGTATTAATTAAACTTAATTTTTGTGCAATAGTTTCTGCTGTTAATTTTTGAAAAATAAAAGCATCATTTTGTAATTCATCGGCAATAGCATCTAATTCATCATCTGATGTTGCATTTAATATTCGATCAGTAATATCAACTAATGTTGCCGGATTATTTTCATCAATATCTTTATCCGTAACTTTTGCCAAAATTTTATCATATTGGCTTTCTGTTAATCCTCGTCTATCAATACCCATTGATGTTTCTAAATCTTGTATTGTCGGTAATCTATTAAATGTTTCTTCACTTGGATTATTTTCATATTCCGCAATACGTGTCATTAAATTTGTGTAATTAACTAATTGCTGTTTTTTTAAATCTTTTTCTATTTGCTTTTCTTTTTTAGATTCTGATCTATTGTATTCTGCAATATCACCTTCAATTTTTCTATCCGCTTTTTCAATTAAAGATAAACGTATTTCTTCTTTTAAGTTTGGATAAGATACATCATCATACAATTGTGATTTAGCTTTAATTGGATCAGCTAAAATATCTTGTGTGGCATTAATTTTATCAATACGTTGTTTTGCTGCTAATTCTAATTTAGCTGCTTTATCTGCATCATAAATACCAAGACCAACACCGGCTTCAAAAATACCCGCAATTTTATCATTACCAAATAATGCTATTTTAGCAGTTTCTATTTCAAAAGAATTTTTACCTTTAGTAATTTGATTAATTAAATTTTCTGTTTGATCAATGTCTTTCGCTTTATAATCTTCTATCATGCGAACACGGTTTTCATTTTTAATGCTAATTGATTTTGATTGTACAGATTTATTAAACGAATTAATAAAACGTCTTTTTACAACAGGATCAGAAATACTATTAAGTATGCTTGTTTTTAGTAAATCTGCTTGGGAAACAAATTTTTGTAATCCATCATCATAAGAATATTCGTTTTCTGCTTTTGTTTGTAAATCTAATAAACCACTTTCTGATTTACTTTCTGCACCAACTAAAGCATTGTTTCTTTTTATTTCAGTTTCTGCTGCATAAAATTTTGCCGATACATTTTGAACACTACCCGCTAAATTAGCCATAGCTGCATATGGCGCAGCAGCTGTATTAGGATTAATTTTTAAATTAGATTTAATATTTCCTAATTCACTTGTTACATCACCTTTTGATTTATATACTGGTATCTTTGCCATTATGCTGTTATTCCTTGTTGTGTACTATAATAAGAACTACCACCACTTAGTAAACTTTGGCCCGCTTGTGCATAGTAACCAGAAGCAACAGACTTACCTTCCATTCGTGCTAAGTCAGCTTGCATAGAATATAAAATACTTTCTTCTTCTTTTTGTTCTTTAGCAATCTGTGAATTGTATGTCATAAATTCTTTTTCTAATTCTGCTTCACCAGCATTTTCCATTAATACTAATAATGGTGTTTCGCCAACACGGTCTGTTTGTACACCAGATACATTATACGCTACTCTTGTTTGCGCTTGTAAATCTTCAAAGCGATCATCAAAACGTGCTAAGTTAAATTTTAATTTATTATCTTCGTTTTCTGCTTCTTTTAATGCAATATCTGAATTACGATCTTGTATTGTGCCATTAAATTTACCAGCAGCTTCAGCGGTCTTACCCGCTTTAATTGAACTAGCTACAGCAACAGCTGTACTTGCTATTAGTATTGCTTCCATTAAAATATCCTTGCAAATCGGTAGTAGTCTTTTTTGTCTACACCATATTGTTTCATTAACCCTTCATTTTCTAAACCAAGCCATTTAGCAAATTGATGACCAACAGAAAAATCTTTTAGTACCGCAGTTTGTAATCTATTCATTTTATTTTCATAAATTAATTTATCTAAACCCCATTTAATAACACGGGCTGAAGATAATTTATGTTTATTCATTAAGTTGCTACCTAGCACCCATCCTTCGTAAACACCTTCCCACACAGGAACAATACCACCACTACAAACAATACCTTCATCTGTAACAGCGGTAAAACTTTTATTTTTTTCTTCTAAACTGTTTAATAAGTGTTGATGTTTTTCAGCAAGTTTTAAAATATTATTATTCATAATACCTGTAACTAACACTTGCGCATGAATTGATTCAAAAGGAATAAGTTTAAGCATCAAATGTATTTAACCTAGCAAAAACAGAAACAATAGTTAATGGTAATGGATCAGCTTGTCGTAAAAAAATAAATCCATCTTTATCGTAATCACTTCTAAATTCTGCATCTTTATCACCCGTAAATAACGGGATAGATACAGTTAATGGAAACGAACTAGAACGAAACGGAATATTTTCCATGTCTGTTAAACTTCCACCGACTTCAACACCTACCGTATCTAATAAACGTAATGTTACATCATGAATACGTTTTGTTTTACCTTGCGCTACACCATCTTCAGCACCCGCTTCAATACGCATAGTTTGTAAAATAGATGTATACGGTAAACCTATATGAACACTTTTTGATGAACGATCTAATGTTATAGAACCACTCGATACAGTTTTATTAGGATGTGTACCTCCATCAGCTAATATTGCTACTGTTTCACCTTCTAAATGATCTAAACCAGATATACTTGTTGTTGCTCCACCAGAATATGTAAGGCCGGAATCAACATAGAAAGCATCAGATACATCATCACCAAAATCATAATTATTAAAAAATTCTATAAAGCGTCTAGTAACACCATTTATATATCGTTGAACAACAATAAAAGTTTGATACTCATTACTTTCTGTAGGTATTGTTGCAATACTTTCTACTTTAGCATCTACTAAAATTTTATCTGTTTGTGCAGTTGTATGAGCAGACGATAAATTAACATAACTAGAAAAATCATCTGTTGTTGATAATTTAAACTGATCGTTATCAATTTTTAAAATATAGTATTTTTGTTTGTTTGTTAAACCACCAATAGATGTACCTGTATTATTATAATAAATGTAATCACCTGTAGAAAAACCATGTGATGCAGAATACAAAATATTATTATAAATATTTACACCTTTATAAATATATTGCGTTGTATTAGTTGACGGTGCAGAATATAAATCAATAGCTGTGCCAGCTGTAGCATTTGCCGCTGTTGTTGCTAATTTAATTGTATTACTGTTTGTCGCAATAACATAATATAATTTTTCATTACTCAAACCACCAATAACATTAGATCCGGCATAATAATAAACAGCATCACCAGTAGAATAACCGTGTGATGATATAGTTATTGTATCACTACCAACAGATACATTTGATGCATTAGACGTAAAACTTTTTGCATGTTGAATAATTGTTTTACCACTATCAGCGTAACCACCAATAATATGTCTATGCCATCCAATAACATTTTCTGTACGTTGATATGTTAAACCACATAACTGGCCATCGTTACGAACACACCATAAGATACCGTGCGGTTCTTGTTGATAGGACATTTCTTTAATACCACTATCTGTTATGTGTTCAGCTAATATAGTTAAATCAGGAGCAACATAAGAATCTGAATCATAGTTATATGTTAATTCTCTAACTTTTCTTTTGGCCCTTTGTAAAAACAAAGTTACGTTTCCGACTTGTGCCGGTTGTATTTTTGATGTGCCGTAATTAGCTTGTTTTTTTATTTGTATATTTGTTGGTGTTAACGGTTCAGAAGATCCTGAAGCTGTTACAATAAATTCACCACCAGTTGTTCCTAAAATTAATGAACGCTGTGATGACATATACCGAATAGCGTTAACTTGATTTGATGCTATCGTATATATCATTGCGCTATCAGCATTTGTGCCTAATGTAAAATTTTCATAATCACCAGATTTAGAAAAAAATATTGTTTGCGGATTATTATTTGTGCCAGCAAAAACTAATCGTTCTTCAAAAAATGCTACTGTAGATGGATAATTATTTGCAGATACATTAAATAATGGAGTAGTTAATTTATTAACTGTATCACTACCACCAGCACTAAACGTACCATATGAAGATGAATTAACATTGTTATCGTCTGTATCTAATAAATTAAATGATGTTGAAGATCCTACTGTACCAACTTTGTAAATATTTCCATTTAATTGTGTCATTCCACCAATGTTAGAAAAAGTTACAAATTGACCTTCTGTATATCCATGATTAGTTGACGTAGTTATAACTGCTGGATTTGCTTTTGTTACACCACTAACAGCAACATCTGCTGACGTTGTTATTGTTGGCGATGCTAATGTCCATGACGTATGCCCTGTACGTGTTAATTTACGTATAGAATATGATGGATGAGCCAAGTACATTGTGTCCGCACTTTGTGCAAAAGTAACATCAAAAATATTTGCCGTTTCATACGGTGTTGCTATTTCATAAATTCTTGCAGCCGTACCAGCAGAACTATAAGCTGTAAAAGAAGAACTATTAATATTGTTGCCGTCTATATCTGTTAATTCAAAAGTATTTGTTGATTTATTTTTTACTAAATATCTTTTATTATTTAATTCTGTCATTCCAACAACAGAAGCAATATACACTTCATCCCCGTTAGAATATCCATGACTATTAGAAGTAATAACACATGGGTTAGCTTGTGTTGCACCCGTAATAGTTTTATTAGCTTCGGTAATATATCCGCCATCTTTATAAAAGCGCATATACTGATTACCTAATTCTAAAATATATGTTTGCGTTGTTGAAAACTCAAACGGAATAATACGTGTACTTGCTGAACTAGTATTTACTTCAGCAACAAATTTTGTGCCACTACGTCTACTTGCTGAACCATGAGGATGGATAACTAAATTTTCCATCGTTTTTGTGCCATTAAAATATTTATTAATGTCTGTTCTACCATCAAGACGTGGTGATAATTCACCAGCCGTAAAATTACTAAAAGCAAAAGATACTCTTGCCATGTTTTAATACCTACTGTTTATAAATGTATTGGCTTCTATTTGATCAAAGTATCCTTCGGTTGCATCTGCATGTCTTGCTTCACGCAATTTATCTTGATACGCTGCCATCATAATTTGCGACAATGATGTAGACGCAGTAATTGCATACGCTAATTCTGCTGCTAATCTTGTTGCTAAAACTTCTTGTAATAACACATCATATTCATTGGGATCTGTTATTCTTGCTATGTATAATATTTTTAATGGTGAACCTTCATTGGTTACAATTTTTCTACCTTCTAATTTATGTTCTATTTCAGAACTAAGAACAGGATCATCACTTTCTAATTTCATTACACGCAAACAATCAGACGGTAACGTATATGCTTTTGTCCATCCCCAAGTTGGTGCTATTGAATCTGCTGCAATAGAAGCACGCTTCATTAAACAATTCCATGAATGATTACGAAATACTGCATCACGTACCGGTTCAAACCGTTGGTTGCACAATCGTGCATTTTTTGAATCTTCAGTTAAAGACGCAATGGTGCTTGCACCAAGCATACTTAATCCTGAATTACAAATTTCTACTATTGAAGCCATGTTAACCTATTATTGTTTTTTTCTTTTTGGGAAAGCCAGCTTTCATGTTGGCATATGCTTTAGAACTAATTGTTGATTTAGATTTAGGTCTACTCGATCCCGCTTTTTTGCGTTTGTTAATATTGCCGTACAAACTATTTTTAGCCATTATTTTTCCTTTGTAAAAAAAAAGGGGGGAATGATCCCCCCCAAGTTATTTATTTTGTGTAGTATACCCAGCAATAAATACTACCACTAATGGTTGCGCCACCAGTTGTAATTTTTATATTTGTAGCATCTTCTACTTTGTAACCTAATCCAGCTACTGCGGTATTTGCAGCAGTAGAACCACCAAGCATAGATTGAACTTGCCCAGCCGCATTCCATGTGCCTACAGCAGCAAGGTATCTGTCATCATCACCCGCATCACCCACTTTTAAAGTAGATGAACCACCAAGTGCGTCACACTTCAAGATTACATCATGAATTGTTGCACCAGCCGGTACTTTTGCGATTGTGATGTCAGAGCCACTTGCTAAAGAAGAAGCTTCATAGGTATCGTGCCAAACCATCATTGGTGATAAGTTTCCTCCATCACCCATTACGCTTGGAACTGAATCAAGATTTGTTATTGCAACACTTTTTACACTAGCCATATCCTAACCCTCCTATTCGTTACACGGAATTTGAACTACTTTTTCTTCTTCCATTCTTACTGCGCCGATATCCATAGAAAAATACACTTGTGTACTATATGATTTATCCGCACGTTCAGAAATTTTAGAACCTATATCACTACCGATTGCGAGTTTAACCGCATCTTTAGTGAAAGCAAAAATTAGTCTGTCATCCGTATTAGTTGCATCAAAGCTTAATCTGTTAGACATAATAAATTTAAAACCTAAAAAAGAATCTACTTGACCCTGAGCTAGCGCTTTAACTGTATTGAAGTCAGATGATTTCACTTCAGTTGTGTTTAATAAATCTGAAATTTGTTGTGCGCCACATACAATGTATCTTGCTATGCTTGGATCAACATCTTTCAAATCCATTTTTTTCTTCGCATCAAGAAGTTTAGCTACAGTTAAACCATCTGATTGGTTTGATGTTGCAAATTTTTGAGTTGAAGGAAGGGCAACAGTTGTTGAACCTGTTTCCCCTGAGAATGAATTACCACCTAATGCAGTAACTATTACATCATCCATTGCTCTACCCATTGCCGCAGCTGCTGCTTTAGAATAAGAAGAAGTAGGATCAATCAGCATTCTTACTTTGTCAGCGTCATCAATAAGATCCGCCCACTCGTAAGTAGCTAGACTAACACGTCTACGAGAATGTGGTGTGTCTACTTGGGGTGTAGAAGCATGTCTGCTTGTTCTCAATTGTGCAGTAGTTGAACCTACTTGATCGAAATAAGCATTTTTGCCTGTTACACTTTCAACATCCACAGCTTCACGCAAACGGCTACCCATTTGTTGTGATAGCATTTGTACATTGTTTGAATACTGTTGTACAAAAGCTGTAGTTATTTGATTTGACATATTATCTCCTATAGTTGTCAAAGTTAAAAGTTTCGATAAGTTGCCTACAATGTAGATTTACCTTCATTAACGCTTGATCAGCGGTAGTCTTATTCCTACTGTCAATTCAAATTGCTTGCGCAGTTGCTTGAAATTTTTTTTTTACGTTACGCTTCTGGTGTTACCATTTGACGTAAAGCAAAAACATCATTAACGAATTTTTTATGATCAGGATGTGCCGCATTCCAGTACGGACTTCCTTCTTTCATTAATTCGCCAATCTCTTTTTGTGCTTCATTTGGTGTTAAAGCACCTTGTGTTTCGCCTACTAGTTTATCTTCTGACATAGATTCCGCTATCTTTACAAAAGCTTTTACTATTTCAGGATGATCACCTAGCAATCTTCCATCTTGTAATGGCAAATTAAATATTTCTTCATTAGCAAAAGTTCTAGCTGCTTGTGAAGCTTTATTTATTTTTTCTGGGTATGCCATTCCATATTCTTTTTTTAGTTCAGTTTCTGTTTGTTGTTTTAATATTTCTTGATTTGCAGACAAACTTTCTACTGATTGATTTTGCATATTAGAATAAAAATCTAAAATGCCTTTAGCTTGATTTGCATTTAACCCTAGTGTGTGGGCCACGTTACCAAACTCTTTTACTTGTGCTATATCATTTTCATTTTCTGAAGGATAATTTAATCCATATTCTTCTGGAGTAGATGGTCTACCTAAACTATTGTAAGCTGCATTCCATTCTTCCTGTGTTGAATTTTGATTTGGTATAGCAATTTTATCTAAGCCAATCATTCGTTGTGCTGACAAATAAGATTTTGCTAATGTGTTTGCATCGTTAAAATTTTTTAATGATGGTTCACCACGTATTGATTCATCTAATGTATCAACAAAAGTTTGTGGTGCTTCCGTTGCTGTCGGTTGCGCAGATTCAGTTGCCGTTTCCGATTGAGTTGCCTGTAATTCTTCAGCCATTGTTTTCCTTCATTTCTTTTTGTATTTGTTTATTTGGTTCTTTTAACATCCCCTTGATAAATAAAAGAACAGACCTTTGTCCTTCTAAGAATGCTGTTTCATTAACATCACCCTTCGTATGTGTTGTCGCTAAAAAATGACAACGCAATTCTAAATCTTTAATAACTTGCTTCCCTTCTTCTGATCCAAAAGTTATTTGATAATATTTTCGTAATTCACCTACTTGTTCAGGTGTCATTCTACCGCCTTAATCATTGGCGCAGCATTTTTAGCTACCTCACTCATTTGTTGTGCTTCTTGCATTTCTGCTGCTTGTTGTTGTTGCTCTTGTCGTTCTTGGCGCATGTTTGCTACTTCTTGACTTGATCTCAACACTTTAGAAGGTACACCTAAAATATTAGCAGCATGTTTCATTAATTGATCCATATCGTAATGATCCATAATGTTTGTTGTTTCTGCTAATGGCATTGCAATTTCAAGTGAACGTAAAATAGATTGTAATTCACTTTGACGTTGCGCCCTTGCTAATGGTGATACATATTCAATCTCAATTGGTTGACCTTGTAATATTGGTGGCGCTTCTGGTAGTTGTCCTTCACGCAACATAATATTAAACACTCTAGTTATAAGCGGTTGTAATAATTCAGATTGTAATCTACCAAGAACCGGTGCAAGCAATCGCATTTTTTCTTCATTACGTTGCACTACTTCTGTAGCGGTCATGTTTTGATTTTGTGTTAATATTAATTGATCAACATAAAATGCTTGACGTATTGCTTCACGTCTTTGTTCTTCATAGTTTAGGCCCAACATTGTATTAGCACCTGTAACTAATGGTTCAATACGATCTCTAGATCCAGCACGGTAAAAGTTTAATCCACTAGGAACAGTACGTATTGGTAAAATAAAACCATCATCCGGAACAAGCAGCGGAGGATCAACTTGTTTTTGTACTGCACGAATACTTGTTTCAGACATTTTATTTAACATCTTAATATCTGGTAATGCGGTCATAGCTGGGGAACGGCCATAAACTTCATTAGAAGCTTTTAACCACCGGCTTACCATAAACGGAAATTCGTCATATCCGCTTTCACTTAATATTTTTTTATCTTCTATATCACAGTAGATAGAAGCAAATGGTTTATTGATAGAATCTTTTTTTGTGTAATCTCTATCACTACGTGGCATAACAACGTGCATTATTTTAACTTCTTCGTATGGATCTTTTTCCATCATTCGTAACACACGTTGACTTACTTTATCTTCACCAAATTTTTCAATACATTGACGTGCTGACATTTTTAATTCACGGTATACGGTGTCAACAATGCCTTTTGCATTTTCTGATACACAAAATTCTTTTACGTACCTTGTTGAAAAACGCATGACATTATCCGGATCACTTTCAACAAACATACAAGCTGTACCAAAACTTGCTAAGTCATAATAAAATTCATGTATTTCTTGTTGAAAATTTGAACGTGAGAAAGCCACGTACATTGATTCTTGTGCGGATTCTAACCACTCTTTACTTGTATCATCTGTATCTAAAAAATTATCTTTGTATGCTAATGCAAACCACGCACTTGCACTATTTGTTAACATACCATGTAATGAAGCTGACAATAACTCAAGAGCATGTATAGCGGTTGCATCAAATATTAATTCTGTTCGCTTGTCGCCTTTTGTCCTAGTTTTTTCTATGTCAGCTTTTCGTGGTAAAACATAGTCTGCAACATCTTGCCAATGTTCTTCCCATGTTTCCCGTTCTGCAATCAGCTTATGCTTACGATCTATTAGTCTAGCACATCGCTGTTTTTCTGTTTGTCGTTCCATTTAGTTTCCTAACCCTTCATCTGAATTACTTCCAATAATTGTTGAACCCGTTGTTGATTTACCGGAAATTTTTTTCTTTCCTGTTATCATGTTAAACGTGTTACTAATTGTTTGCCCAACAAGTCCTTGTACATTTCTTTTCTTTTTATATGGTTTGCCTTCTTGTTTTGCTTGAAAGCCACCTCGATAATCTGCGTAGGCAGCTTCAGGATTTGCTGCATTTGCACCCGCTTCACCAGCTGCAATTCTCATTGGTGTTCCTACTATTGGTGGTGCAGCAAAAGATAGACCGGCTAATATTAATCCTTTAGTTCTGTTTTGTGATTCTAACATTTTGCTAGAAATAGGAATGCTTGTCATTGCACCAGTTGGATCGCCACTACCCATTGCGCTATTAGATGCACCATACTTAATAGCATTGGCATTCGATATAATTTTACCATTAACAACATTGGAATATCCGCCAGTATTTTCATTGTAAGACAACAATTTTTTGTTAGCCATTTCTTCATTAGTGTATGCAGATGCTTCATTGCCATACATATAAATGTCTTTGCCTTTTAAATTATACGCACCATAATCTTTTTTTTGCGTACTACTTCCACCAGTTTGATTAGTTTTTAAACCCAATCTTTTACTAACAACAGTTTTTATTTCTGTTGCTGTATTTCTATTAGATTCTTGTTGTCTTTCATTTCTATCTCTACTAGCTGTACTTGTTGTAGCACTCATAATTATCCTAACAAGGTAGGCGCAACAGTATTTGCTTTATCACCTAGTCCTTGTGATCCAGTTAATATTGTTTTTGATCTACCTTTTTTTTTACGTTCTAAACTATCTGCTATGCCATCCATACCAGAAGCCATGTCTACTTCTGTAGTTGACGGGCCTTGTGTTGCTGTAACTTCTTCCATTGGTTTTATACTTACTGGTTTTGTTATTGATGGTTTTGTTGTTGGTTGTTCTAATACCGGTTCAGTAGGTACTGCTGTTTTTAATTTAGGATATTTTTCATCTATTGTTTTAGGAATAAATTTTTTAATAACGCCACCCATAATTAACTCAACAATGATGGTCTAACAATATTAGCATCTTCTATTAATCCTTGTTGTGATGTTAGAATAGTAGACGCATTACCTTTTTTCTTTTTTGCTAATTTCTTTTCTTCTTCCATTGCTTCCTGTGCTGCTTCGTTTTCTTCTATTGTTGGATCAGGCATTTCAGGCAATGGCTTTACCGCTGGCGGCGGTGCTGGCATTGGTGGTGGTTTTAAAAATCCCATTATCGTATTCCTATTGTTTGTTTGTTTTTATCAAACGGGTTGTAAACATCTTGCGCCATTTGTTGTGGTGCTTCTATTTGTTCGGTGTTTCTATTAATTGATTGTGCCATTATACGTGCAGCATCACACATATGACTTGACCAATCATGTACGGGCTTATCCCGATATCTTCTTGCACGTTCATCCCATGCACGGTGATATTGTCGTAACGCATTTAACAATGGTTGACAGTTATCAGCATCTATATAACAGCGAGGAAGAAGCATCTTTAGCGATTCAATCCCATCTTCTAGCGGCATCTTCGGAATAACCGTTGCCCGTATACCAAGCTGATATAAATATTCTTTTCTACTTACACCGGTAGATAGTTCTTTTACTTCCAAATCATGGGGAAAGAACATTCCGTTTTTATCGTAAAAATAATCTTTTTCTTCTATAATCTTAACATAATGATCTAGCGCTTCACCGTTCGCTTCATAACAATCAATAATAGATACGGATCTACCAATCTTTTGAAACCAAATAATACTGGTATAATCATGAAAGCCTAAATCTACCGCAATGTTTACTTTAACACTAGGATCGTAAGGCACTTTAGTAATATGATTCTTATCTGATAACACATTAACTAATGGGCCGTAGACAGATCCACCAGCGTTTGCATCCCAGCTACATTCAAACTCTTGCATGAACGCATCTTCCGACATGGAAGCACGGGCATCTGCTAATTCTTTTGGATCTAATATTCCTGTTTCAGAACTCTTATATGTTTTACAAAACCAGCCGTCTGTTATTCTTGCATGTTCATATACTTCATGGAAATACGACATACCCTTCGGTGTTGATATAAATAAAACTTTTCCTTTTTTATCCGCAATAGCCGGTCTAATAATTGTTCCAAATAATTGATCTGATTGTTGTGCCGTTTCATCAATGACAACAAACGATAATGCTAAACCCCTCAAGGCATCCGGTGATTCACCAGACAGTAACATAATTCTTGGCCCATGTGCAAAGGTTACTGATAACTCCGTTTCATTAAATTTTGCATACGGTATATCTTTACAAAAGTTTTTTAAATAATCCCACGCTACCCTTCGGGCCTGAATTTGTGTTGGACTAATAAAAGCCATACGGGCCATTTTATCTGTAGACCGTAGTGCTTCCCTAATTAAGTGTACTAGAGCCGCTATTGTTTTACCTCCACGCCTGTGCATGGAAATAACGACAAACCTATTCGTATCTAATGCCTTATGTATTTCTATTTGTTCTTTACGTGGATGATACGGTATTTTTATTACTGGCATCTAATTAATGGGGTTGTCGATTAAATCTTTAAAAAGACCAATGTCATTTTGTGTTTGTTCTAAAAAAATACCAGCCCACTTTTTAACTTCTTCCTCATTTTTTAATCCAGTAAATGTAGCCCAAACCATCTTTTGTTTTGTGTCGTAAGAAATAATACAGCTTAATTGGTCTGTAATTTCTAATGTTTTACTAACTATGTCCATGTGGCTCCATTAATCCCATGCTTAAACGATATACCACTCGCCCACTAGATTTTGGGGGTATAGGGCCTGAGTACCACTAAATATGGGGTATACCTTTAAAACACTTAATCTATATCTAGCGGCAGAAAATGGCTGATATCTGTAGTAGTCAGATCATGAACCTGACGGAAACCGCAGAAAACAAACAAAAACTGGGGGTGATACACAGTATGTACACACTAACCACAAGATGTAGGATCAAAGAACCTCATAATGCGCCCGCAAGGCTGGCAATGCGCCGGCCATAATAAGTAACTATTTACCTATCTTATCCAATCCATCATCATGATCAATAACAGTTAAGGGATCAGATATATCATTACTGAACTCAATCTTAATTGTCGTATCTTGCTTCACTTCTTGTTGTAGCTTTTCACTAAACAGACTTGGTATCATTGATTTACACATCCATCTGATATGAGCCAGTTGTTCACGAACTACTTGCATTTGTGTTGGTTCAGGATTCTCAATCAACTCAATTGATTTATCATACCAAGCCATTGCACCTTCCTTACGTGCTGTTAACACACGTTCAGCAAGCTTCATGTCCTTCCTTGTCCAGTTATTAAATGATGTTGAACTAGGCATATCTTTGTGCCTACATATCCTTGATAATGGTTCACCAAGTTGTAGTTGCTCAACAATCTTATCAATAATCTGTTCGGATCTTTTCATCTATGTACTTGTCCAATGCTTCAGGATTGTTCTTAAAATACTTTAAATTACTTAATGCTTTACGTTTACCTTCTATCGTTGTTTGTCCTCTAGACATGCCACCATGTAGTTTACATCTACCATTAAACAATGCTTTAGCTTGACAAGGATTGCCATCATACTTTCTTCTAGCACCACAAGGAATTTTCTTTAAAGGTCTACCAACCATAATAAACAAACGAAAGGCCAGCAATTATAATCATATATTTAGTAATTGTTGTAGTTTTTGTCTAGTCTTTTTATTTTTTTCTTTATCAAGATCATCACACAGCAAGTACAAAGACAATAAATACTTTTTATAAACTGTTGAACGATGATAACCAAAACGTCTTGATAGTTCTTTCCAGCCAAAATTATTTGCTCTTGCCCAAACTAATCTACGCATATCAACATCAGGCATTAACAGAAACAAGTAAATACATAATTCCCATAAGCTTACAGCACTTGTACTTAAACGAACTGTATATTCTGCATCATGATATCCATAGGCTAATTTAGCATCCTGTAATGTATTAACATCAAACCATGCTGTTACACTTTGCTTCTTCATCCAATGAGGAAGTCTACGATCAGTACGTGCAGCAGATTGAAATGCCACCATTAAATCTTTAGGCGTAACTTCTGCCATAAATCCTTTGATTACATTCTTTTAAAGCCCACTCAACCTGTTGTGGGTTATCAGATAATAAATACCCTTGTAAATCACCCCAGTATTCCCGTGAATAATGTTTAGACCAATTTCTACCCATGTACTCCACAGCATATTCTAGCGAACCTTTTTTAGACTTTTTACCCTGAACTGTATCTCTGTATGAAGTCCTTCCTGACCTATCAACAGACATCATTTTACTAGCAAATCCTATTAAACTTTTTACCTTTTCATTCTCAAATTCTTTCGGTGTTTCTTTAATAGTTTCTTTAATAGTTTTGGGTGCAATCTCATGCACTACCTTTTGACGTGATTTTGCACCCCTTGATGCATCATCTTGCACTAGGTTAAAGTTAAATCCATACCAATTTGATAACCCTTGATGGCTCTTTAACATGATGACAACATACCTGTGCGCAATCAATTGTTTCATGCCATACTTTACACTCCTGACACACAACCCCGATTTGCGAGCAAGGTAATTATAACTAGGATTACATTGTTTAGTTTGTAGATTTAAACAATTCAATAACTCCATAGCTACACGTCTAGCACCATCAGATAATTTTTTATCACGGCTAATTTCAAGCTGAAGCTTCCATTTAAGCAGCATCGAGTAAATCCTTCATGCTATGTAAATTTGTTTGCGGTATCCAGTAACTTGATCTGCCGGCCCTTGTTCCCCAATATTGATTCTTTTTTCCA
>Ga0115545_1000491_pt1 | contig 21372 bp, 40 predicted proteins | sample COGITO_mtgs_1003_FD_87188 | JGI IMG/M metagenome (GOLD analysis project Ga0115545, IMG submission 87188) | Pelagic marine microbial communities from North Sea - COGITO_mtgs_100330 | ecosystem: Environmental > Aquatic > Marine > Epipelagic | place: Germany:Helgoland, sampling site Kabeltonne...
TATCTTCTACCTTCAAAGGATTTTTTACCTTTATCATAACTAGATAGTGAATCCATACTTGCAAAGTCTCCCATGCAAATAATAGTATTCGGCTTTAGATCTCGAGCAAATTTTCCTGCCCATAAAAATCTATCATTGCTTGCTTTTGGGGTACAATGAGGATCCCCTATTACTAAGTGTGTTGCCATTAGTTTAACTCCTTATCACGTTTCTGTTTTAAATATTCAAGAAAGTCTACTACATTATCTGCATCATCAAACTCTGCTACAGAACTTATAGTTAAGTCATTCTTGTTATTCTTCTTATCATCAGCGAATCCACGAAGTCCCCATAGAAACGTTGAATGGGGGTCAGTAGTTGCCATCTTAATCATACCTCTTGCTATTGTAGAACACAACTCATATTCTTCAGTTGTCATCTTTGATCTAGTATCCATGGATATACCACAAGTAAATCCAAGTTTCCAAGGTGTAACTAAAACTTTTATTGCTTTAAGCAAATCTAATTTATCTTTTTTCTTAGTCATTATAATTTAAAGTATTTATGATCATAGGGTACAACTTTCCACTCAACAGATTTTTTAAATTTGTTTCTCTTTGCATAATCAATTGCTTCTTTTTCTGAGTCCCATATCTCATTTGTAAATATTCTCCAAGTATCATTATGTTTCATTATCAAACAATACATTTTAAGTAAAGGCAGGTGCTAGACCCCTCAAAACTAACACCCACCCAGTTACGCAAGCTCTTCCTCCTTTTTAGGATTATTAACTTCCGTATACCAAACCCATTTAGGGTTCTTACCTTTTGATTGCTGTTGTGGTAACAACTGCAACTTACTTCCCCAACAAGGAAGTTTATATGGGCAGAACGAACATGCAAAGCCCAAAACTTTATTGCCTGTGGGTTTACTTCTAAATGTTTCTTCCACAGCTTCATAATTTCTTTTAAAGGGTACACCATCTTGTAATGCTTTAAAATTTTCTTTAGCTTTATCTAAAGCTACTTTCTTGTATTCATCGTGTAGTGCAGGTGTTTCACATACTGTCCACTCACCAGTAGATTTGTTAATAGCTATCCACCCACCAAAGTCTTTGCCCTGACCTTCGCTATATAAAAATCCTTGTGACGCATAGCCAAAGGTATCATCCTTAACAACCTCATTAAAACCACCTTCTTCTCCAAACTTTTTTTCAAAAGAATATGGTGAGGCACTTTTAATATCCCATATTTTTTTATTAATCTCAACGTCTTGTCTTCCTTCAATTTTATTCTCCCCAAATTTATATACAACTTTTTTCTGTTCATTTTCTACAACTACTCCTGCTGATTTCATAACAAATAAAGCTAATGCTTCTATAAGATCACCAAATGTATTTCTCATTTTAACATTATAAGGTTGTCCTTCTCCCTTTATACCCTTAGCTTCCATCTGTAATTGACACAATGGTCTACCAATATTAGACATTCTAGGTTCAAATTTAGATCGTCTACCCTCAGTAAATTGCTTGAGTAAGGCGTTTTTACACGCCTCACCAAACTCCTCCACAAGTTTTTTGTCTACTTGGGTAGGACCCTTTGATACATTATCAAGATACTTCTGTACTTTAATAAGTATATCGTTCATTAACTAGCCAACACTTTTTCAGGTGATTCATCACCGAGATCTTTTATAATCTCAGCATCTACATTATCAGAACCATTTACTTTTTTAGTCTTTGCACTATTATATAGTCCAGCAACTTCTAGGTTTTCTGCATCAATAGACTCTTGGAATACCTTTAAAGTATCCATATCAGTATCAGATAACTGTAAATTAGCATCAGCATTTACAGCTATTTCGGGTACGTAAAATACATTACTACCTTTCTTCTGCCTTTTAGTATCAATATTAAGTAAAGTATTAAACATAAGTTTTTTTCTTTTCTTTAGTTGATCTAAGGCAGCACTAACAGGTGAGAATGCTGTACCTGTAACTCTATAGAGTACGGGTAAGTTTTCTGCATTGTGCTCTTTACCCTGTGCAGTTTTACCATTCTTAAATGATAATAGACCATACACAAGTTTATAACACCTGATAGTTCTTTGTTGTTCTTGCTGTTCAGGAGTAAGACTAGATCTTTCTTTAAAAGATATCTTACCACATCTTGTACCACCTAATATATCAATAGCTTCTTCTTTCCAGCTTTTGAATATAATAGATCTGTTTATGTACTCACCTTTAACAGCATCATAATGCATGTATTGCATTGCACTTATGAATGGTCTAAATGTAATTGGTTTTCCAAAAACATTCTGACCTACGTTTGAATCATAAGTATAGAAGTGACCTACTGGTAATTGATTACCATCATCATCTTCGGGTGTTCGATTGATTGCTAACCTTGGTATGTTAGTACCTAGATTAGATCCATCGTCTTGACCTATTGCCTGCATGATTTGCTCATCAGACATTCCTTTTATATTTACTAAGTTATTATCAGACATTTGTCCTCCATTTTAGTTGTTGACTTATACCACATTTTTGTATAAAAGTCAAGTTTTATTTTCTAAATATTAAATCGCTAATCCAAAATAGCATAACTATGTACAGAAAAGATTGTAATATAATATCACTTAACATATTCTTGTATCTCCATTTATTATTTTTACCTCTAAACCATCAGCATTTGCAAAGTATTTAAACTCACTTAAGAACTCATGGTTTTCATGTATGTATAGAACAGTAGGCTCAATCATACATCTTTCTTTTAACTCTGTGTATTCTAGATAAGCACCATAATCTGCATCATCGTATTCATCTAGAGTCTCAAGAGCTTCTACTTCTTTCATATTGCCTCCTTCATATCCAGCCAATTATAACCGATCTTAAGATCCGTGTCAAGTGGGACATTAAAATCAATATTGTAATACGTTTTCAATGCAGGTATTACGTCTGCAGTTCCTTGTTTAAAAATATCAGCCATAACTCTATCTTCGCCAGGATATACATCTGCTATTATAGAATCGTGTACTGTATTTACTAACAAACTTTTTACTTTCTTTTCTCTCATTAAATTATAAATATTAATACAAGCTAGTGGTACAATATCTGCTGTAGCAAAACCTTGAACAGGATAATTTTTTATCTGTGTTCCATATGTAGATCCACCCCAAGGTGTTCGTTCAGCATACGGAAAAGAATACTCTCTACCTGTAGGTAGTTTAACTCTTTTAAATCTAATAGCCTCACTCTGTAATTTTTCATGCCATTGTTTTATACCTTTATATTTTTCTAAAAATTTAGTGTAATATCTTTTCTCATCTTCAGTTCCTGTTACACCACCATACAAAGGTTTAAATGTATGTGCCTTTGCATCTTGTCTAGATACACCAATAATATCTGCAGTGTATTGATGAACATCTATTTTATTTTTTATATCTTCCATGCCTTGTTTATCTTGTGCAAGATACACAGCAGTTCTAAATTCTAGTTGAGAAAAGTCGATCTCTAATATCTTACCATCTTCAAATCTAGATGTGACTACTTTACGAATAGGAAATGTTTTACCTCTAGGTTGGTTTTGAAAGTTTGGATCTCTACTAGATAGTCTACCTGTTGCAGTTATTGCTTGCATAAATTTAGGATGTAGAAAACCTTTTTCATTTGTAAAGTTTTTTAACCCTTCAACAAATGTATTTAAATAAGTGTCTACTGCATTGTGCCTAACGATTGAATCTATAAATTGTTTAAACTCACCTTCAGCTTCACTTGCTATTTTAGTTAGTGTAAGTCTATCTGTTCTAAATCCAGCATCAGCTATATCATATACACTTCTAGGTCTTTGTTGAAACCCTGCAACTTTTGCCATTGGTCTATATAAGTATCCATCACCTTCACATTGAGTACATTTTGTATAATTTTTATATGGGCTACCATCTTTCTTTACTCTTTTAATAACACCCTTACCCCAACAATCCATACATTGTTCTGCTGTTGTTCGATGTATTGTCTCACAATTTTCTGCAACTAAATTTCTAAACTGTACTCTTGAAAAGTTTGGTCGTCTTTTATTTTTACCTGTGCTTTTATCTACACCAACATTAAATATTTTAGCCCAATGTTTTTTATCTTTAGGTTTTTTACTATAAATTAACCAAGATAATTGCTCGGGACTTGATAGATTTATTTTAGTATCTCCCATTTGTTTATATACAATCTTATCTATCTTTTGTTTTAGATATGCAAACTCTGCACGATATTCTCTTTCTACTTTACCAAGTTCATCTAAGCTAACATTAATTCCATTTCTCTCCATGTCAGATAATACAATTAAAAATTCATTCATCATCTTTGCTGTCTTTAATAAATGTTTATTCTTTGGCATTTTAAAATCTGCCATTTGTGAATTAAATAAATTTCTTGTTATTTCTACATCCATTCTACCATACTCTTCGACTAAACCTACTGGTATATTTTGAAAAGGTATACCCCTATCTGTAAATTCTTTTATACGACTATCTTTAGATCCTATACGCCTTCTTCTGCAAGACATTTCTAGTGTTAAACTTTTTCTTATACCTCTGTTTAATATATATTCTCCAAGCATAGTGTCATACACTCTTGCATTGTATTTAAATCCTGACTCTAATAACCACATAAGATCAAACTTAATGTTGTGTCCTATCAATAGAGTTGTCTTATCTAGTATAGATTGTATGTTATGATAACAACCTTTATCTATTCTTTCGGAATGATTTGTAAAATAATACTCATCATTTATCCCAACACTAACTAATATATTATCAGGATGAAATGGTGATGGGTCATACCCACCATTACTTGTAACTTGCCACGATGTTTCTACGTCTACTGTTGTAATCATACTTCGTACCTACTTATACTCCTTCTAATGGTACATGATGGCTCTCCATGATAACCATTTATTTTATTTTTACTTACACATAATGTTCTTATTTTATTTTCTGTATCAGAGTTTGAGTTTCTACCTATACCAATTATAATATCTGCCTCTGCAGCTTTACCTGTTTTAGAGTTCTCCATCATATCAAATGATATACTATTTCTATTGTGTGCATCTGCTGATGCTTGTGATATAGCAATCACAGCACAATCTCTTCTCTTTGCTATCTCTCTTACACTTGTATATATCTGTCTTAACTTCTCATCTGTTCTTGCAAATGTACCTGTAACATTTATTTTATCTAGCTGATCAATAACTATTATATCAGGTTTATGTTTATCACAATGTGCATCTATATCTTCCATAGACCAATCAACTGTATCAAACATAGCTATGTTATCCTTTATTTCACCCCAAGCATTCTGTGCTATCTCTTTGTCCTGTATTATTTCTTCTCTAGTCATACCAGTATAACAAGATATGGCTCTCATCTGTGTTCTAATAGCAGGTTCCTCATTTATAAATGCATGTACCTTTGCACCTTGCTCAGCAAATCCTTCAGGTCCTGCACAAAGGCTAACCCAAAATGCTGTCTTACCTGTTTCAGGTCTAGCAAATGCAATCATAAGATTACCACCACCAATACCACCTACATTTTCTTTTAGCACAGGTATATTAAACTTCCATTTAGTTGTTACTTCTAACAACCCTAGTACTTTATCTACATCACTTGTAACTGCTGGTGTTTTTTCTTCATCACCTTGCTTATGATTTTCAATCATACTTGATATCTCTGTAAAGTTTGCATCCTTACCATTAAATATTTCTGTAGCTTCAACAGCTATTCTTTGTGCTAAATCTCTATTAGATAATATAGACATTATATCTTTTGCTATTTCTTTTCCAGGTTCTTGAACTTCTTTTATATCTTCTACTAACTCACTAAACTTTTCTTTCGCAGCACGAGTTAATGCAGGATTAAATATAGCAGTATGTAATGAATACAATTCATCTACACTTATATTGTCTGAGTATTTTTCATGTGCTTTTTGTATTGTATCAAACAAAGAGCTTATATCTCCTGAAAATATTGTTGGAGATATAGAACCTTTATACTTTGTATAAAAGGTTTTGTTTAACATTAGTCTAAGCATTTGTTTTTCTATCATAAAATATCTCCCTTATCTGTTCTGTGTTAAAGTATTTTAAATCATCTTCTAATGGTTTTACTATTACATTGTCAAATCCTGCTGACCTTAATTCTTTTGCTATATCATATGACTTTGTTGTAGCATCTCTGTCTAAACATATATACAAATTTTTATATGGTTTCAAGTGACTCTTGTGTAAGTCTTTTAATTTTGTACCCATTATAGCTATGCCTGTTAGTATGTTAGATACTGCACAAGCTGATGGACAATCCTCTACTATAACTGCATCATCACACTCACCACATTTAAATGGTACATCTTTATTACCATACATAAACCATTTAGGATAAACATTTTTATTTAATCCCCTACCTACTGCACCAACAAACTTATGTGAGAATCTATTTTTAATTAAGAATACAACTCTATCTTGCTTTACATCATACTTAATATCTGCTCTACCCCACGACCAAGCCTCCCAACAATTATTATTTGATAACCATCTCATTGCTTTTTCATTTGAATATATACCTTGAAAACTATCGGGCATTTTAAACTCATCATTTTCTATATATAATTCTGTATTTCCTTCAAGAACTTTTTGTACATATTTCATATCTTTTTCTCCTTGTTTTTTTCCTTTTGCTTTACATGACGCATGAAAACAAAACCAATTTAAATTATTTTCTGTAGTATCAACTGCTAGTGTATTTAAATTTTTACAGAAGGGACAATCCATTCTCATCTGTGTATCGGGTGGAACAAATAATCCCTGCACTACCTGTAGTTGTTGTCTATAATTCAATTTTATAATTCCTCATATGTTATTCTCACATCTTGTGAGTAAAATTTATCTCTTGAAAGAGATAGCTTTTTGGTAAGGATAAGGTGTGTAGCCTCATCATTTATTCTATCTGCATCTACTATTCCTGAAAGTGGTAATGTGTATTGTCCTGTGTATCCTAATCCAAATACTTTTATGAGGTAGTTTTTTTCTGTTTCCATTGTTTCTCCTTATCATACTTTTATTTATTTGTCAACTGATTTTTTAATTACTTGTTTTATTATTGTAACTTTAGGGTCTAAGTCTGTTGTCTTACAAGACGTAAGTAATAATAAAATTATAATTATATATTTCATTCTTCCTCAGATTCTTCTTGTATCTTTTTATAATCTACTTCAGGTTGATTCATATAATCTTCTTCTGCTTGTTTATAACATAACTCATCTATTTCATTCCAAGATAAGTGAGGATTTTTTCTTTGTATCTCCTCAAACAATTCTATGGCTCTGTTCTCTAGCCAACTTTCTTTTCCATCTACACTCATTTAGCTATCTCCTCATCTTTATTTTTTTCTTTTATATAATCAGTTAAAAATGTATCAACACTTGAAGCTGTGTCGTCATCTATATCTATAATGGTATCAGTATACCAAGTGCCATCTTGTCTTTCTACTGTTGCAACTATTGCCCAACTTGTTATTTTTTTTGTCATTAATGCTCCTTATAGCTTACTTGTTTAACTTTACGACTCCAACAAGTACGGCAAGATTTACACTCACCATCTTGTTTATATGCAGGACACTCTTGCCCTATTGCTTTCTTATCTTTGTGTACACCTGATGTCCACTTCCAAAACTTTGGTGGTGGGCTATCTACTTTAATTGCAGATACACGCAAACATAAATTCTTTGGTACATCTTTTTCTTTTACTTGTGCTACAATATTGTATTCTCTAGTAGCTAACCAATATTTTATATGAGGTGTAAGTTCACATACCTCAAATATTTTCATAAGATGTGAGAAAGATTGTAAATCTCCTGAGTCAAACCAACGGTGAAAAAGCCTTGATTTATCTAGCTTTTTGTACTTTTGGGTAATGAGTTCTGCCATATAATCTACCCACTCAGGTTTGTCTATTGCATTTATTCTTATCTGATGTGCATTAGCAACAACAGGAAATAAATAATGCCCATTAAGTGCATAACATTTATTACAGATAGTTCCTTTTATCTTTGCCAACTTACTGCCTGTCTTACATCTCTTTGCAGATATACCCCACGCATACGCAGGCATTTTGCTAGGGTTTGATAGTGTTCCTATTTCTTTTTCAAGTTCTTTTCTTTTCATATGTCCTCCTCATTTAAAAAATTATAAAAGCCATAATCAGTTAATGAACCTTTATAACCTATTTTGTTTAATGCCTCTTGCAACCAATCGATATTACCTGCCTCCCAGTATTTTTGAAATACTTCTACAAATTTAAATTTAAAACTTTCAGGTAATGGTGGGTAAAAATTAGTATCTAAATGTAATTTTAAAGATTGTGATTTATTCATTAATCGTAATAGTCCTCTCCTACGTGTACTAATTTATATTTATTAGTTAAGTGATTTAGTAAATCCCACTTACCTTTTTCTTTACATCTTTTAACTATACACTTAAGTCTAAAGATAAACTCTGTTTCTCTATTCATCTGTTTCCTTTTGTTTTTCTTTTTCTAATTCTTTTCTTTTCATTTGTCTTCCTCAAAGTCTTCTATATTCCAACCATCACATAAAAAAGAATGGTCAACATCTGATGTTGTTCTCCATATTTTTTCATTTCCCTTTTTATCTATTGTAATAAAAGTTAGTTTATCAACTAATAGACTTGCTAGTTCTTCTTTTGTCATTGCTTTTTTCATCTGTTTCCTTTTGTTTTTCTTTCATAAAGTCTGGCATTTCCCTGTGTGTGTACTTTGCAAATCTTTTTTTATCGTGTGTATAATATGTTCTATACGACTCAATGTAATCATCACACTTGTATTCATCAGGCATACATAGTGGTGGTGTAGTAAATTTTTTTTCAGGTATCTTATCTTTCCAAGATAAATTAAAATCAATAAAGTAATTAATAATTTTCATAGACTTGTGCATACGATTGTATCTTCTTTCATACTCAAAGCCAAGCCAGTTGCCAAGTAATAAAGTCCAACCAAAATTACCAACACTATCTCCTACCCAAACTGTCATTGGGTGGTTAGGATATGCAGGTTTATATACTTTCTCATCTTCTCCTGCGTGCCGTTGATAACCTGTTGATAGCATTTGTGCAGTTTCTAATATCATTTTAACTACGTGCTTATCACAATGATACTCAGCACATATCTTTGGGTTCTTGTGTAAGTGAAATATGTTCATAGTTTTTTTAGTAAAGTTTCTATTACGACTCTTGTGTTGAAGTCCTTTAACTTACCACAATTATAATGATAAGTCAAATCATTATGCAAATCTCTTACATACTCAGGCTCACCACCTGCGAGGTCACACCATAATCTAAATGATTTTATACTAGGGTCAAAGAATCTTTTTGCTGTGTCCATTAATACAGATTTTTCTGTTGTTCCACAATAACTACTATTAGTTATATGACCTAGACTATCTAAACAAGCCCTAGTTATTACTGCTTTAGCTAAATCTTTTAATGGATTAGCTTCTTTTTTTTGTTCTAACTCGTGATTCATTGTTGCGTTCATAATATATTTTTCTCTTTCTTGTTATTTCTGCTTGACATTTTTGCAAAAGTATGCTATGCTATCGTGTCAGTTCAGGGGGGCTATATATACTACTTAGGTTCTTTCCCTTTAATTGTTGTTGAAATAAAATGATTATGTTTATTCATATACTCAATAGCATATTCTTTTTTATGGTCTAGCTTTGATTGTAATTTTTTTAAAGACATAGCTTCCATATCTTCTGCTAATTCTTTTCCTAACTCTCTTACTTTGTATTTATATCTCATAGGGTGGTTTGTTCCTTTCATTTTCTTTTTGTTGTTCTTCTTTTTTTATATTATATTGTATCACAAAATAAACTATAAGTCCACCCACCAGTATGGCACATAGACCTATAAATAATTGTAGTATTCCGTAATGTATATTCATAAAAAAAAAAGGCTAGGCGATTTCTCGCCTAACCCTATACCAGTATTAGTTTACTGATTGACTACGAAGATGTTGCTGTAATGCAATCTTTGCAGTAGCAATTTTCTCCTCTTTACTAGGTTGTTTTGCATAACCTAATATAGAATCTGTCATTGACTTTAGACTAGCAGGATTAACCACTAGAGAACTACCGAATACTTTATTAAGAGATATTGCAGGCTCCCAATTATATTCTTTAGCAATCATATCAACTTCAGATTTAGTTTTGCAGGCTTTAATCTGCTCACCAACTAGATCAACTGCTCTAAGTATAGAACTAATCCAATCTTGATGAGTCTTTATCACTTCAGCTTTTGCTATTAACATCAGCTCAAATGTAGCAAACTCAGATTCTGAGCAAGGTATTGCACGAGATTTACAACCACCACTACCAATAACATCTAAAGCATAGTTTTCTCTCCATACTTTATGCCAATCAGTAGAACTTCCGTCATTACCTTTTAACCATTGTTTATTTTTATTAGTCATTGTAGAGTGATGAGGATTACTTCTGTTATCTTTTTGCTCAATCTCTATATCGGGGTTATAGCCATTAGCTTTTAACTCCTCACGATACCAAGCATAACCGAAGTCATCACTATCTCTATACTCATGACCACTTGTATTGCCGTCTAACTCAAAGCTGAAATGTTTTTTCTTATCTACTTCATCATTGTAGCTGTCTAGCATTGTTTGTGTTTTACCCTTTTTATCTACAACTGCAAAATAAAAACAACTGTCTTTCGCTGTTGCGTCAACAGTATTGTATTTCTTCTGCATTTTTTGTAGTATAGAAACATCTTCGGGTTTATATACTCTATGCACAACTTTGGTTGCTAACTTAAATGCGTCATCAATCCTAGTTTTACACAAAGTTTTAGCCGATAGATATGACTCATACTTTGGGTTCTCTTTATTAGATTCTAAAAATCTTCGGAAGTCTTTTATATAAGCTGTCCGATAATCTTTATTTAATCTAATATCTTGTCGTTTCTTCTCCATTGAGTACTCCTTTGTTGTTGAAGATACTACCAACTTGTTGTCAGTAGTATCTATATATTACTATATTATTGTTGAGATGTCAAGCCAAGCTGTTGTGCTAACTCTTTTGCTTGTGCTGATGATAGACTTTCACTATATCTTTCGTTAGGAAGTATCTTTGCTTGTGCTTTAGTGATAGGGTGTTTAATATTAAATAACTTATTAGCTAAAAAATATGTCCAACGACTTTCGCTATCAGTATCATAATGATACTCACTATCAATAAACCAAGCATTTTCCATACTAACTTTTACTGGCTCAACTAATTTAATATTAAGGGCAATCAATGCTCTATCCATATATATACTAGCCCAAGTATCATAGCAACCAAGTGTACAGAAACTACCACCACCATATCCACTTGCTTTATTAGATTGATAATATTTATTACCCTTTACACCCCTAATTTGATTTGAGTTTTTTTTCTCAGGACACTTGGGATTTTGACACCATGTACTACTCATTATAATATCCTTTCTTTATTAAGTACTTATAAGCTGACTTTCTTGTTCGTGGTAAGTCAGGAAAGTACTCACGCAATACTTGTACTATACTTCCACGATACATACGAATACCTAACTTACTTGTTGCCTCACCCTTTAAACATATAAGTGCAGTTTGCATACGAAAGTTTTTTCTTTGTTGGTTGTTTTCAAATGTAATCATTGTCATTTTATGTTCTCCAATATATCCCACTTGCCGTCAAGTAAATCTTTCTTAAAATTAAACTCAACTTTAGGGAACTCTATTACTTTAACTTTAGTCTTTAAGTGATTGATTTTATAGAACTTTTTGCCTACACTTAACCACTTCATACGTGCATAAGAAATATTTCTAGGTTGTTTCTTATCCAAGTCAAAGGCAAGTAAGTATTCATCTTCATTAGTTGTTCTTGCTTTACCTTTACGTTTATACATTGAGCCGTCAGATTGTTTCCAACGAACTCTATGTATTAAATCAAATCTTCCTACTCGTTTCTCCTTATTAAGTTTTACAAATCCAACTCTAAACTTTTCAGATTTGTATTGCTCAATTAAAGTTTCAACAAAGTTAGGAAAATCTTTTACTCTTACATTAGATTGTATGTTCATATATTTTCCTTGTTGGTTAGTTTATTTTGGGGTCAAGATGATCCTTGTTTTATAGTCGACTACACTTGACCCCCCTTAATTATTTGAGCTACGCAAACTTGTTGCGACTTCTTTAATGATATCTTAAGAATATCAACTCGTTAAATAAAAAAGGGCAACCAAGTCTCCCTGATTGCCCTTTAATAATACTATATTATTTTGATTGAGTCAAGCTGTTCAATACTTTGCCAACTGGTGTTTTACCAATTTTAGCTTGAACATCTTCAATACCCTCATTAACATAAGATTTAATAATTCTTACCTCATCTGTTTCTCTAACAGAATTAAGATAATCTTTTATTTTTTCTAATGTATATAGTTCTCCTTGCATAGTACCACTTGAATAGGTATCTTGAACTGTCTTTGCCATTTCAAAAAAACTATCTGATGTACTCATTTGCAATTACCTTTCGTTAAATCACTAGACCAATCGTGGTCTTTATTAACTAACCAAACATAAGATTTAGTTGTGATTGTTTCTTTACCATTTACTTCTTTTAAACACTTCTTGCCAAGCATAACTTGTTTGTTTGAACAAGCTACAAGTGTTAAAAAAGCTAGTAAAATCAAGGCTTTTTTCATATTAAACCTCGTCACTTTCACTCATAGGTCTAGTAGGAATAACCATTTTATGTTTTTCCCACAAGGCAACATCACTATTCCAATATACAAAGCACTCCTTAGCTTTTGCTAATTCATAACCAAGTTCTTGTGTAGGTTTGCCATCATTTTCAATACGAGCAAGGCAGTTGATAAGTCTTTTTCTTAAAGACCTACGCCACTTTAATTCCCAGCTTGTATCTATTGTTGGTGTGTCGTTTGTCATATATATATACTCCTTTGTTGAGAACTATACTATACAATAAAAAAACCCTCGTGTCAATTAAGACACAAGGGCTTTATCTTTTTACGAGGGGAGAAAAGATTCTGTTAATAGTTATCTATATTCTCGCCACACTCTGCCATATATTGTAAGTAGTCGTGTGGGTCTTGAAATATTATAGGATTGTATTTTGACTTTTGTTTTTGGTGGCAATCATTACAAACTATTCCACAAGAATATCCTCGTGAGTCTGTAAGTTCCCACCTACTAACATTTTTATTATCATTTTTACAATCTCTATGTGAGCAAATATTATGCGACATAATTTATATCAACTATATCTCTAGCTTGTTTTATTTGTGTTGCTCTAGCATTATCAAAGTAAGCAGTAATTTTTAATATATGGCATAGAGTATTGAAGTCTTGCAGTTCTTCATTGATTGTATCTATTCTGCTTTTTTGCAAATTAACAACTGTTTCTAAGTCAGCTATTTTTAAATGCAAATCGCCATTTTGTTTTTGGTGTACCTTGCTTATGTCTTCAAGTTCTTTTACTCGTTCTTGAAGTTTTCTGTATGGTGTCGTTGCCATTTTTATCTCCTTTGTTATTCTTATACTATACCAAATAAAAAACCCCCAGTCAAATTAATGACTGAGGGTTTTACTTGTGTGTTTCCATAGTTTATCCTGCGATTGAAAGTAATATTGATATCCCCATAAATACTATCAACCAAGTGTATATAACTGCCATAAGTACCTCTTTCTTCTTTCGTTTATGGTTTAATGGTATCAATACTTAACTTAGGTGTCAAGTTAAAACATCATTAAATCTTGCCATATAATAGCAAAGTAAATGATAACACTTACTGCTATTACTATTTCTAATTTAATATCCATATTATTTTACCACCTCTATTTTTACTCCAACTTTTCTTAGCCACGCTTTAGCAATTATAATTAATTCTAATACAAAAGTTTGTATTTGCATTGTACTAGCTTTGCTTATTTTTATTTTTATTATTTTACTTGCCATTGTTTTCTTTCTTGTTTCTTACCCTCAATGAAACTCTTATGTAATTGCTCGTGTTTCCATAGCTTAATTTCATAGTGTCGTTCCATTATTATTGATACAATAAATAATAAAAAACCTACTACCATAAATCCTAATCCTATATATAGTAATGTGTTCATAGCTTATCCTTTATTTGTTTAACAACTTCAATAACCTTACTAACATTTAAGTTAATATCTTTCTTATTCTTAGATACATAATTACTATCATTAATAACTAGGATAAGAATAGTTTCCATACATTTTGATATGTTGGATAGGTTATTGTTTATGTTTTCTAAATGTGCATTTGTTCTTTCATCTGCCATTTTATTCTCCTTGTTAGTTTTATTACTTATATTACAACTATTAAGGGTATTAGTCAAATTATTTTGGCTTGTCACAACCTTACGAAAAGTTTTTAGTGAATTTTTAAAATACAACTTAAAGAGGTATGCAATTTTTGCATATATACCTATGGTTGAAAGCTAAATACAACTTATAATTTTATTTTTTCGGACTCTGAAAAATGTTTTAGTCATATTTTTTAAACCTCACTTTCAACTATAAGTATATATGTTCAAATTGCATAGGTCAAGGGCTAAGCTATGCACAAACGGAATACCTTTATAGGTTGTGTGATGTTCTGCTAATGTTCTAATTATCTACAATGTAGAAAATACAACAAAAATTTAATTAATTTCTAATGTTAATTGACAATAAGAAAAAAAGAGTTTAAATTGAAATTTCAAGATTTGTTTATTTTGATAATGCACAACCTAAATAAACCCAATTTGAAAGTAGTTATAGCCAAATTAAATTTGATACTAAACTAACTCACTCGCAAGATGGAAATTGGTTGTTATGTTCATAACTTAATAAGGATAAATATGTCTAAATCTATAAGCGAAACAATCGAGAAAAAACAAAAAAACGAAAGCCAACAAGTTGAATTCGCAAATTCAAAAAAGTTGAAATCGTTTTTACAAAGTGCAATAAATACAGCGACATCACTCACTAATTATATTCCAAAAATTACGAGTGAATTAGTTGTATGTATTAACACTTATCAAGCTAGTCAAAAAGATAAAATCAAACTTAAAGATAATAATGAAAGGTTTGATACTTTTAAATCATTGAGAGAATTCTCTTATGGTTTAGTTGACTATGACAGGTCTGATAAAAATAACATCAATAAAGCGTTTGAAATGGTTGTAGAGCGTTCAATACGAAATGCTTTAATGAGCGTTAATAATTTTGGGTCAATACAAGTTATTGATAATGAAGTTGTAGCTGTATCAAAAATAGTTAAGCCAATTATCAAAGTTGAAAACCCAAATAAAAAACTTAAAGTTAAGTTTTTAAATCAGCCAAATGAAGATAAAACATTAATTCCAGTTAATACTACGAGCATGGATAAAATGTGGAAATCTTTTAGTGGTACTGACACAAAGCCGAGAGACAAAGATAAATCGGACATTAAAACAAGTGCAAGTAAATTTTATAATGACTTGCACAAAGTTTATGACCTAGCCAAAAATAAGAAATACGAAAAATTTTGGTCGGTTATGTCTGAGGATACTTTAGAGACAATTTTAAATATTGGCTCTTTAATATCTGACAATACAATAAGAGACGCTTACGACTACTGCGAAAAAAACCAACAAACTAATGGCAGTATAAAAAAAGCATCATAAATAAAAACCGAGCATAACAACCAATTAAAACAAATTAACCCTTGCAATATTTAAAAGTATTGCGAGGGTTTTTTTTTGGCTACACTAAAAATAAATTAAGTGATTAACTAAGTGTATATATCAGGCAAAATTCCTTGATACCCCTAAGAGTTTTGAAAGTAAATCACTTTTTATTTTTAGGAATACCCGAGGAAAACCCGAGGGGACATTAAAGACATTACTAAAAAAATAAAAAAATTAACCTATATATAAATAAAAACTATACCCCATGCCAGCACCAGCCACCCCCTGTGTGTATACACATATAGCATTACCAGAAAATCCCCAAAGTCCTTGTTAACCAACTCTGGGCTATATTTGTGGGTATAATATTCCGACAATATCCCTAGGAATACCCTAGGGGGTACCATACAAATAGGTCCAGTATAGACGTAAGGGACCCTGGGGGTACCTAATAACATTATACACCCCATGACTAATTTTGTCAACAACAAAATATGCTAACTTTGTCACACCTAAAAATAATACTTGACAAAATTACGTATAAGCACTATAATGGTAAGTATATGTATTATTTAACGGACACACAAACACACTCAAATCACATACAAACAAGGTCATCACGAATAATACATATAAACTAAAGGAAAAATTACTATGGCAAAAGAATACGGACAAAAAGACTTAAGCGACTACTCTAAAAACCTTAAAAAGGATCAAGCGGAAAGAAGAGGTAAATTAAAAAAACTTTTCTCAGGACCTTTGTTCCCAAAAGGTACGGGTGGTGTATTACCTAAGTATGATAAAGCTCAAACTAAGAGTAAAATAGCATCTATTGAAGATGCAATGATTGTAAAATCTGCTAAACCTAAAAATCCTGAAAGATCTAGCAATAAACCTAGCCCAGTTAAGCCAACTAAAACAGCTTCTACTAAAACAAAAGATAATGGTGATAAAAAACCTAAATCTTTTGCTGAAGCATTTAAAATGGCTAAGGGTCAAAAGACTTTTTCCTTTAAAGGTAAGTCATATGCTAGAGTTACAAAGGAACAAATGGAAAAAGCAGGTCATAAATCACTTAGAGCTTACTTAAATGCACAAAAAACGACCAGAGTTGCTAAAAAATAAAGTAAAAGATCTCCCATTTGAGGAGATAATGGAATTAATTAATGCAAGACATGGATTCTTCTATAACGAAAACTCAAAAAAGAAACTTGACCGATATGCAGGAAAAGTTTCTAGACGTATTGTTCGCAGAAGCGAGAGGAAATCCACGAGAAGCAGCACGTTTGGCTGGCTACTCGGAAAATAGCTATAGTAAAGTTATAAGAAATTTAAAAAAAGAAATTACAGAACTAGCGGAGAATCATTTATCAACGCACTCTGCTCAAGCAGCTAATAGGTTAATCGCCTTACTAGATGAAGACGGCACTACTCCACAGGCAAGTATTCGTCTAGCAGCTGCAAACTCAATTTTAGACAGAGTAGGCATTGTTAAGAAGGATCAATTAGATATTAACATGAAAGCTCTGCACGGTATATTTATATTACCAGCAAAAGATAACCCTAAAAAAGATGAAGATAGACAAAAGTAAATTAACATATTCTAATGAGCATCCTAAAGGTAGAAAACCTACTGAGGATAGTGTAAAAAATGGTTTATCAAAAAATCAAGAAAAAAAATTATTAGCTTATAAAGGTAATGGTGCAGTAGGAAAACAATTTATGGAATTCTATAATTACTATAGAAAACTTTTTGCAACTCCAGAAGGAGCATTTGAATTTTCAGAAGAACAATTACGAAAAGCATTAGGTCCTGGTAATCAATAAATTAAAGTGGAACCTATTAAAATAAAAAAGAGAGCTAGGACTATACCATTTGGTTTTAAACAATCAAATGATCCTAATTATCTTGAACCCATTAAAGAAGAATTACAAGCTCTTAATCAAGCAAAAGATTATTTAAAAAATTGTTCATTAAGAGAAACAGCATCTTGGCTAAGTAGAAAAACAGGAAGATACATATCACATGTCGGACTTAAAAAACGAATTGAAAGAAGTGGCACCTCCGAAGCCCAAGAAGATAATTCAAAAGAAAGCCAAGAAGTCAACACAACAGATTCTAGCTCGCAGTCGTAAGAAAGTTGCAAAGGCAGAGCAATCATTGAGATCTGCCAAACGGTCAGCAGAAAATATTAAAACAAAACTGTTAACTATAGATAAATCTTTACAGGGTAAAGAGACTCAACTCATTACGAAAGATCAAATCGAGAGTGCTCCTAAGACAGTACAAGAGCACATAAATCAGCAAGAGGTTATCTTTAAACCTAACTCAGGTCCACAGACACAATTTCTTGCAGCTTCTGAAAGAGAAGTTTTTTATGGTGGAGCAAGAGGTGGTGGTAAATCCTATGCGATGCTAGTAGACCCACTTCGATACTGTTCCAAAGCTCATCATCGAGCACTCCTAATAAGACGAACAATGCCAGAGTTAAGAGACTTAATTCAAAAGTCTCAGTTATTATACTCGAAAGCATACCCAGGAGCAAAATGGAGAGAGCAAGAAAAAGAGTGGCGATTCCCATCGGGAGCAAAGATAGAGTTCGGTTACGCAGAAAACATGACAGACGTTTTACGTTACCAAGGTCAATCTTACACATGGATAGGAATAGACGAACTTCCACAATATCATTCGCCAGATATATATAATTTTTTAAGGTCATCACTTAGAAGTGTAGATCCTGATATTCCTGTGTTTATGAGATCCACAGGTAATCCAGGTAACGTTGGTTCACAATGGGTACGAGAAATGTTTGTAGAACCAGGAGAACCTAACACAGCTTTTGATGTAGGAATAGATACACCTAATGGTAAAAAATACATTAGTCGTAGATTTATTCCAGCTAAGTTACAAGACAATCCCTATCTAATGCAAACTGATGATTATTATATCATGCTTGCATCATTACCCGAAGTACAAAGAAAACAATTTTTAGACGGAGATTGGGACGCATATGAAGATTCAGCATTTCCAGAATTTAACAAGACAACTCACGTGGTCGAACCTTTTGAAATACCTAGGGGTTGGTATAAATTTCGTGCTGCTGATTGGGGTTATTCTTCTCCTGCTTGTGTGCTTTGGTTTGCTGTGGATTATGATAACAATCTCTGGATCTATAGAGAATTGTATACCAAGAAAGTTACAGCAGATAATTTCGCACGACAAGTACTTACTTTAGAGAATGGAGAATATATACACTACGGTGTATTAGATGCTAGTACATGGGCTAGAAGAGGTGATGTTGGTCCAAGTATTGCAGAGACTATGATACAGAATGGTTGTAGATGGAGACCATCAGATAGATCACCCAAAAGCAGAATTAATGGTAAGTTAGAAGTTCACAAAAGATTAACCGTGAAAGATAATCAACCAGGTATAAGAATTTTTAAGACATGTAGAAATCTAGTTAGAACTTTAGGAATGTTACCTACTGATGATAAGAATCCTGAAGATGTAGATACTCATGCAGAAGACCATGCCTATGATGCATTAAGATATGGATGTATGAGCAGACCTACACATCCTAAATATGCACAACGATTTAGACTTTCAACAGTTCAAGATACACATCATATGGCAGATAATAAATTTGGATATTAATGTTGTTAAAAAGAAAAATACCAGAAGTAAATAAAAAAAATTTTCCTTATGATTTAGTAATTGCATACTGGGAAGATATTGTTGGATCATGTGAATGGTCTGATATACCTGATATAAAAAAATCTAAGACAGCTATATGTTGTAGTTTTGGTTGGTTAGTAGAACAAAATGAAAAAACTACAGTTATTATGGCAGATTTTATATTTGAAGATAATGGGTCTATAAAACAAGGTGGCGGAAATACAGTAATACCTACTAAGAATATAATTAAAATTAAAAAAGTAAAAAGATAATAGGAGACAATATGGAAAGTAAATTCGATCCAAAAGCTAAAGTTAAACAAGGTCAGTTAAGTGATAGTCCTGAAGGCAAACAGCCTAACAGGGAACACACTAATATTGATTTTTCTCAACACACACATAGAAAACAGGAACCATTTGCATATGATGTAGATGTACCTAGCAAACCTGGTGCTGAGCATGTACAACAGTCTTTGTTTAATATGGCTGATGAAAAAGATTATTAATAATAAATAGGAGAAAAGAACATGATGGAAAGATACAAACAGGGAGAACTTGCACCTGATACGCCTAAAGCTCCAAAAGAGCCTATGGCAATAGACCCTAATTCAAAAGTGAATCAAGGAGCTATGTCTGGTGATGGTAATGATGCTAAAGGTAAATCAAAATCAAAAGTAGACCCAGCAATCTTTAGAATGGCTGAAGAAAGAGATTACTAATTTAAATGGAAGAAGATAAAACTAAAAATGGCGGTTACGAAGCCGAAGGTAATCCTTTAGTTGGTTTCATAAGAAGTAGATTTCAACAAGCTGAAACATCTAAAATCTATGATGAAAAAAGATGGTTAAAGGCTTATAGAAATTATAGAGGATTATACGGACCTGAAATGGCATTTCGTGAAAACGAAAAGTCTAGAGTTTTTGTTAAAGTAACAAAGACTAAAGTACTAGCTTCGTTTGGTCAAATTATAGAAGTTTTATTTTCACAAGGTAAATTTCCATTAGGCGTAATGCCTACTTCTGTACCAGAAGATATTGCAGAAAGAGCACATTTAAATCCACAACCACAACAGCCTCAACAACCTCAAGAACCAATGAGTCCTTATGGTTTTAATGGTGATGGTAAAAATATAGAACCAGGTGCAACTGCAAATGATTTAATGAAAAATCTTGCACAAGAATATGAAAGTGTAGGTTTTGATGAAGGTCCTGCACCAGCTGGTCAACCACAAATTGAACCAGCAAGAAAAGCTGCAGAGGCAATGCAAAAATTATTGCATGATCAATTAGAAGAAAGTAGAGCTATTACAATTATGCGTCATGTATTTTTTGAAATGGCATTACTTGGTACGGGAATATTAAAAGGTCCATTTACAGATTTAAAAGAATACAATTCATTTGATTCAGCTGAAGATGATGAAGGTAATGAAATAAATATTAGAGTTAAAAAAGTTAAAACAATTCCTAGTATAGAAGCTGTATCGTGTTGGGATTTTTATCCTGATCCAAATGCAACAAATATAAATGATTGTGATTATGTTATTCAAAGACATTCTTACAATAAACAACAGTTTCAAGATTTAGTAGATAAGCCAATGTTTAATGCAGAGGCTGTTCAAGAATGTTTAGAGATGGGACCTAATTATCAAACAAGAGGATTTGAATCTTCTTTATATGATAGAGAAAATATTACAAGTATATATAAAAATAGATTTGAAGTTTTAGAATATTGGGGTATTATAGATAAAAAAACTGCAGATGAATGTGGTTTAGAATATGAAAACACAGGTGAAGTAATATCTGTTAATGTATGGATATGTGGTAATAAAGTTTTAAGAATGGTAGAAAATCCATTTACACCAAAGCGTATTCCATATTTAATTTGTCCTTATGAATTAAACACATATCAATTCTTTGGTATTGGTATTCCAGA
>Ga0115545_1000501_pt1 | contig 21175 bp, 29 predicted proteins | sample COGITO_mtgs_1003_FD_87188 | JGI IMG/M metagenome (GOLD analysis project Ga0115545, IMG submission 87188) | Pelagic marine microbial communities from North Sea - COGITO_mtgs_100330 | ecosystem: Environmental > Aquatic > Marine > Epipelagic | place: Germany:Helgoland, sampling site Kabeltonne...
GCCCACCAGCCTCTGGTATTGTCTTCTTTACGCGCATCTTTAACCGATTCGGGTGGTGTCCCGCCATTAGTCGCTGGTGCTTTATGATTATCACAGTAGAAAATCAAGGCTTTAACCAAACACGGATTACAAACAGTAATCCCGCTTATGGTGTAGCAACCTTTAGTTTCTATATTTCCTTCTACACATATATCGCATTTCATATCTATCTCTCCTTATTAGAATATCAATGATTTAATCAAAAACCATGTCGAGTTGAAACTATCTTGCGAGTCTTTGTTATGGAGCATATCTGTTATAATGGACTGAAGTTTTGGACTCTTCTTTGCCTTTTTAATGAATCTATTGATTAACCACTCTCTCTTTAGCATTTTCTGAAGACGGTGTGAGTTTGACAGTTCTCCACCTATCATGCCCCACAACTGGTTTTGATAGTGTTCCCCAGACTTATCGTCTATAACATCATATTCAGCAGTCAATTTCCCTGAGACCAGTGCGTTACCGATACCCTCTCCGGTGAAAGGGTCGATAAGGCTAGCAGCATCACCAACTAGTACGCAACCGTTTACGAAGTTCTTTCGGGGCTGCAATCCTGAACCTCTAGGAGAACCGAGAGGCAAAAGCCACCCTTTCTGGGTGTTGGGAACAGGCGTGGCATTAGCGAATCGGCCCTTTAAGTAAGACTCATTCACGATATAATCTAACATTTTCTTCAACTTAACCTTCTGGTCGTCCATGTCTGATAGTAGCATACCTACACCGATATTGAATCTTGTTTCGGATATAGGAAATATCCAAAAATATCCGGGCATTACTCCTTTGATAAAGTGTATTTCAAAATCACCACTATTCCCTTCAAGCCCCTGCCAGTATTCTCTTACAGCAGATGAGTAGTGTTTTCGGTCTTGTTTAGGGACATTGTTATTGGTTAGCACATATCGAGAAACTGGGCAGTTATACCCGCCAGCACCAACCACTACATCAGAGAAGTAGTCGCCTGTGTTGGTCTTCACACCAGTTACGACCCCGGCCTTCTCAATAACGCCAGTTACTTTATCGTGGAGAACTTCTCCACCGTTAGACAGCACTTCTTTACAGGCGTGATTAAACACCACTTCATCGAGTATAATTCTATCCAGAGAGAATGCGCTTAATGGGTCGTCGTAAGAATGAATGGGTATATTTAGACTCACTTCATTAGGAGCAACGATAACCACTCCCTTTGAGGATATTTCTTTGATGTCTGTTAGTTCATCCCCTAGACCCATGTCGTGTAACAAGGTCAGGGCTTTACCCGTGATTCCGTCACCACACACTTTGTCTCTTGGAAACTTAGACTTTTCTATCAGCAAGACTCTTTTTCCTGCTTTAGCGTTGTAAAATGCCGCAGCGCAGCCTCCCGGTCCGCCACCTACTACTATTGTATCGTATTTTTTCATAATAATCACCTATCACTTTGTGTCTTCTTCGCCCCAGAACTCTTGATACAATGACTTCCAAGTTCTGCCGTAGACCAAATCCGTAACGGTTCCGCGTCCGACACTGAACTCATTAGAGAGTTCTTTCACAGTCCAAAGAACCGAATCAGCATCTCCCTCGTAATACAAAACCAGAATCTCCCAAGCATCCTCTTCGGATAACTTGCTGTTATGGTTGTTAGCCCCTGCTACTCGGCCAGATTTGGCTAAGTCATCCATGTTATCGTTATGGTCGCCTAACTTGTGATGGTCGGGATTACAGCAGAGTCGGTTATGACACTGGTGGAGGATAAACTCCTCTGGTTCAATGTAGCCACGGTGAATCATGTAGCACATACGGTGAGAAAAGAAGTTTCTTCCACTCTTCTTCTCGCAGTGTTTCTTGACATGGATTCTACCGTAGCCAGCGCGGTCGAGACCCCCTTGCCACTCCCAGCAGGGCGTGTCAAGAGGGCCATCGTTTTCGTCAATTTTACCCATGAAAGTATCGACCCATTCGCTATCTGCGACTAGGTTTTCGATATGCTTTCGTTTAGGCAAGAGACTCACTGCTCGTAGTTTCTGTGGCACTCAACGCACATCTTGTGGCCTTGAGATAACTCTATGTCATCAGTCGGAGTACCACAGGCACTACAAGGAGTAAGCATCAAACTTCACCTCTTTGGTAGTTCTCTCGGTAGCAGATTTCTTTGAAGTCGCACAGTTTACCACAGAATTGCTTCTGTGGTTGTCCTGCGGTTGCTTTAGTCTGTCCATTGAACTCAGGGCGAGGAGTAAAGACACCGTTTTTGTGGTCGTTGAGTAAATCAACAGTCTTTACAAAGTGCTCTAAGTCTTGAATCAAACGCTCAAAGTCCGCATCGGTTACTTCAAAGTCAATCGTTCTGACCGCAGGTGGTGCGGCTCTTTTAGAACGGTCTTTCTTTTTATCTACGATGAGATATCGGAACTTATTGGTTCCCATCATCTTAGAATACATAGCAGGTTGGTCTTCGGTAATTGCTTTACCGAGAGTCCAAATAGCCTTCCAGTAGTCCGAAGCGAGTTTCAAGTCGCCCAAAGAGCCATCTTCGAAGACCAAATCAATGTATCCTCTTAGTCGGATTGTGGCTTCAAGATTAGGGAGAGTTAACTCTACGCATCCCTCGACTTCTGTTTCAGAGGTCTTAGGCATCTTGAGAGGATTTCCATAAGAGTCCTCTCCGTTCTTGACTGCGTTAAGTAGACCTTCTGCCCACACTTTCATGTCAGCGATAGCATCAAACTTCTCTGCTTTGTTTAGCGGAAGTTTGCTATGCCAATCTCTTGGGTCTTCGGTATCAAGGCGTTGTCGTAAGTCGTCTGCCATCATTTCAAGCAGGAACTCGATGTCGTCTACGCCACCACCTAAGTATTCTTCTAAGAACACTTGGTGGACTGATGTACCTTGTAGTGCAGCAGCACCAGTGTAGGACTTTTCGCGTCTAACGTATCTGTACTCGTACTTCTTAGGACAGTCCTTGAACATCTTTAGTTTGCTTGGGGAGACATCGGTCTTTTCCCAAGGTCCGTGAGGGGAGTCGTTGTCCCAACTCATTCAATCACTTCCAACTTACCTTTTTTGTTCTCCATAGCAGATAGAGTACCGGTAGCCCAGTACACATAGTTACCTAGTGTTGGGACTTTCATCAGTTCGTTTAGAACACCGATTACTTCAGGCGACTCAAGGTTGGTCTTGCGAGAGTATTGGAATCCCTTTAGGAACCACTCTACTGCACCCTTTTCTCCCTCAAAAATGGTCTTAGCGAAGCCTTCTTCGATTGTTAGAAGAACCTTCATTCGTCATCACCTCGGTCTAGTCCAGATTCTAAGTTGTTGATTTGGTTAATCAATCTGTAAGCGTTAGCAGTGAGTGAATCGACCTGCCCAGAGCAAACCCAACATTGTGGCGCACACAGGCTCTTGTCGTGAGAGTAAACGTGGTATTGCTCTTTTTGCTCGTTGTTCAGCAAGTTGTAAGCAACCAAGTTTCTATCAATCACACGAAGTCGAGACTCTTTGAGGACAGAAAGGGCTTTCTCTGCGCTTTCGAGAGTTCTACTCATTGTCCCACCTCTTTGAGATACTCTTCGTCTTGAACGCCAAGTAAGTATCGGTGGCACATCTCTTGAGTGAGAGTATCGTCACCAACGGCTTTCTTTGCTCGGAAGCGTAGGTACTTTCTGTTGCCGACCATTTTCTTTTGGTCGGAGTAGATAGCGTGGATATCACGGTATTGTGCGAAAGAACCCTTTTCGATTTTGTGGCCAGCGGCTTCTTCATCGAATAGGCTCTCAGCAACCGCTTTTTCTTCGGCTACTACGACTTCCTGTTCAGTCTGCTCTGGGGGTTGCTCATTAGCACCGAGCGTCAATTCGCTCTTACGGCACTTGGTGTGGTCGCCTTGGTCATCAAAGGCCACTACGACCCATGCGTTTCTCAATTCCACAATTGTGCCTCGCTTTCCAGCGAGTGTTTCTCTATCACCTGTGTAGGTTACGATAGAGCCAATCTCCAGTTCTTCATTCGGTTGTGTCTCTTGGGACACCTCTTCTTCAATTATAGCAGGAACGACTTCCTCAAGTGCGGCGTTGCCTACAGAGAGTACTCTCTCTGCGACCTCGACGTATTTTGGCTTAACTGGGGTCGAGTCTGCGGAGAGCATCTCCAAGACCAGTCCAAGTTTTTCGTTTATGCTATTTAGTACGGTTAGTGTTTCGTTCACTTTATTCACCTCTTGTCGAATCAAGGTGAGTGTCGGAGGCTTATCAATGTATCCGCCAAACTACCCTTGTCGGAACCTCCGCCAAACTACCCTAAACGGACAACGACACAAAGATATGCTATGAGAGCATCATTTCGTTTGAGCGGAGGGGCTTCCGCCTCTCCAGACTGGCTTCTCTGGATAGGCATTCCTTTCTCTCCCCTCTGCTCACCTACTTATCGCACGTATACTATAGTACGCGGGGGTAAAAGAAACCGGGTATCTTTGCAGGTGAACAGTCCCGTTCCCATCCGGATATTAACCCTATGACCCCTTTCCGAACGGGAAGGGACGGTATCTTTATCTACTTTCGTAAATGAGGGGTGTTTGGGGAAGTGGAATTCCGCCGAGGTAGCCTTGACGGATATTCCGCCTAACCACCCCAAACGGAAAGGAAAGTGAAAGAATGAAACTGGTAGAAGGTTCAGCAGACGGAATCAACTGGGTTCCCTATGCGATGAAGACTAACGATAGCGAAGCAAGAGCAGCAGCATCAACTTGCATCTTGAAGACTAAGCACACTCATGTGCGTATCATAGAGGTGAAGGCATGACCAAGTGGATAGAATATAGAGTACATTGGGGTGAGGACATGGAGTCCCACGATTGTATTACTTACACTGGTAAAGAATGGCGTAAGTGGAAGCAACACATTGGAGAAGAAGGAGTCCAATGGATTGAAAGAGTGACTTGTATTGACTCAATGCCATTCCCTTACGAAGAATATGAAACACTGTGGGAGGTGGAGTCGTGAATACTCCTGTAACCCCATGGAAAGTTCTCTTCGAGTTCAGTACGAATAAGAGTGCTCTTAAAGCAACCACCTTTGGTGCTATGGATATTACTTACAAGTGTCCCGAGTGCGATGAAGACCGCGCCACAACATGGATGTTTCCCGATGTAGAAATGGGGTTTTTAGACGATTGCTGTAACGCATACGTTAGATTTTTACCGAAAACAGGAGAGGAAGAAGAATGAGAGCAGTAGTATACGGAAGAATAAGCACAGACTTACAGAGCGAAACATCGGTTAACGAACAGGTTAGACGATGTAAGCAATATGTTGAGATGAAAGGTTGGACATTGGTGGATGAGTTTACTGATGTAGGTACGGGTATGAACATGAACCGTGCCGGATTCGAAGAGATGATGAATCGTATTAGCGAATGGGACGTAGTAGTCGCATACAAGTTAGACCGATTCCATCGTTCCTCCACCAACGCTCAAACATGGGCAAGCAAACTAAACGATATCGGTAAAAACTTCGTGGCTATGGATATCGAAGTGGACACAACTTCTGCTATGGGCATGGCTGTGTTCAGAATAATCACTGCGCTTAATCAGATGGAAGTCGAAGTAACTCGTGAAAGAACGGTTATGGGACTGAAAGGTGTAAAGAACGAAGGCCGATGGGTTGGAAAACCGCCATATGGCTACGATTCTATCTACGCTCGCACCGATAATGATGCAGATAAAGGGCTCTTAGAATTGAATCAGGCAGAGGCAGAAGTCGTCCAAATGGTGTTTCAATTGAAGGAGCAGGGCAAGTCTCTAACTGATATTGCGGAATCTTTAACTACGTCTGGAATACTAACAAAATCACAGAAGAGACGATGGAGTACAGCAACAATCGGAGACATGATTAAGAGAAGAAAATTTTACGAAGGACACTACTATAACACTGATAACGAACTACAAGAATACTCTTGGGCTAAGGTCTTGGAGGGATAAGTATGTTCGGTTGGTTTAAGAGATTACTATGGGGAAAGCCGCTCACTGCGGCTCCGTGTCCTAAGTGTAACGCCGCTTCTTTTGATGGAGTCTGCCCGAGTTGCTTCCAAAGAGGTGAAGAACAATGGCAAACAAAATGACTAAAAGAGCAATGGAAAAGGTGTTGAGAGAGGTTAGCGAACCTCTCTCGACCAGACAGATACTGGAAAGACTTAGCGACAAGCGATACAAGAATATGCCAACGGTATATTCTGCTAGTCAGATTCTGGCCAGAGATAAGAGATTCGTCAAGGTGGAGTATAGTAGAGAACTAAAGCAACACCTTTGGCAACTAAGGGAGGAAACACAATGAATGGAGAATTAATAGCATTAGTAGATGGAGAAATGGGAGAAGGAAAGAAGGGTGGCATGATGCTCGGCACGGGTATCACAAACACTCATGCGGTTGATAAGATGTTAGCGATGGTTGAGACGCTTAAGACTCACCCCGTACTAAGTCAGCACTTAACCAAAGTCACTTTCGTTAGTAAGTTAACTAAGAAGCCTTCTAAGCACTACGTCCATCCACACATCGGTGCAAGAGAAGACGGCTCTATGCAGTTAGGGTCTTCGCGAATATGGTTCGAACTTATTCTAGCAGTAGATATATCTAGAGATAACATCATAGATGTAGACCATACTATAGTTGAGGAAGAGTAATGTCAACCCTTACTCGCTGGTGTAATAAGTGCGGAAAACGCGTTTCTTTGAATTTGTATACTCAAAAGACCTCAGGTCGCACACAAAAGAAGTGCGACCCCTGCTTAGTGGGGGTGCGTAAGTGAGATTCGTGTTAGGTGGAAAAGACACAGAGATGAATGAGATAGCCAAAACCTTAGCAACCACAAATTATTCTGTGGTATATGCTAAGATTGGTGAAAGCAGAGTCAATCGCTCTGAGGCATACGATGCAACGTATCCTAAACCTGAGCCTCTTGATGTTTGGGTTGAGTGTGCGCCGAGAGGGTACACTAAGTTAGAGATGTATTCGTTGGGTATAGACCTTGTAGACCATCATCAGCCGGGTGACTTTGGTTACTCTATGTCACATAAACAGTACTGGGAGGCATCTTCTATAGGTCAAGTGTGTAACCGACTCGGTATTCCTCGCACCCAACGACTAAGTTACATAGCCGCAGCAGACCATTGTTTGCTTCCTGCTTACCATGAGCAGTGTCCGAGAATAGATAGAGAGGGGTTTCTTGCGTTCAGAATGGACTTCATGAAGCAGTTTGAGCCAGAACCGTTGAAATATCTAAAGGACTTACACGCTAGAGCACTACGCTTACCGACAATGAACATCCTAGGAGCCAAAGTTTACGATGTCAGCACACTCCAAGGGAAGGACAGAAAGTGGCTATCCGATATGTCATGTTGCTATGGGATGAAAACTATGTCGATTAACCAGAAGTCTAACCGCTACAAGATGTTCGTTTCCAACCTCTCTGTTAGTGAGATAGATACCTTTTGTCAAGAATACGCTCCGTCGCTCGGTAAAGTAATCAATGTGTACGGAGACCCAAAGCGGCAGTTTGCAGCAGCAGTTATAGAGGGTTCTTATGTCAGTAAAGATTGACCGTGTTCATTCACTTGCAACCACGTGTCGAGATTTGATAGTTATTCCTATGCACGTTAAAACCTTACAGAAGCCTCTTACTTTGCATCCCACCTTACATGAGACTTGCTTATATCAATATCCGCTCGCATATGCACATTACAAAGACATAGAAACCCAAGGTAAGATTGTTCTGGGGGACATTGTTGTCTCCGAGAGAATAGATACTGCCGTAGTGGTGTGGCTTATTGGTCGGGGAGACATTAGGCGCAAGTTTGACCTACACTCGATAGTCAAGGCTCTTAGGCAAATGAGAGAATTAGACTTACATCATAAATACTCTATAGCCTTCCCTGCTATAGGATACTATGATAGTGATAGAATAGATGTTAAATTAGTGTATAAAGCAGTAAAGAAGTACCTCGGAGATGGGCTCAAACAGGTAGATTTCGTTCTGAACTACTGATAAAAAGGCTCATTAACCCAGCGTACTTGGGTTTACCTGTGCAAACTCCTATGGCGGGTCACATTTCGTCTGAACTTAAGGCACTAGCGGAATTAGCCGAGCACCTAATATCTGGTGAATACTTAGACATAGAAGAGACTTTTGAGTATAACGAAGGCGGCACGAAAGTGACCGCTATGCCCGTATACCGTAACTTAGTAGAATACCTATTCACAATAGAAGAGACTCGCGACAGTATGCTGTTGGCAGTTCGCTCCACTAAAGTGCCAGAGTTATTCATAACTCTCCCTGCTCCCCTCATCGTTAAATTCGGCGCTCCTCAGGCTTTGGAGGAGATGTGTTGAGACACGATGCTGGGCATTTAGTCATTGACCCAGTCTTCGCCTCTGTTGCTCACCGCGATGAAGACCCCGATTGTTTAATCTCTATAGATGTCGATGACTGTGACTGTGACTCCTGTATCATAGGTCGAGGGCCGATTCCTATCTATGCTACTATCTCTATCGAGTTAGTTGCGGGAAAGACTCGTATATCTCAGCGATTAACCCCTAATGAGGCAAGGAAAATGGCTAAGACCCTTCTTAATTATGCAACAGTTGTAGATACTGTGAGCGATATAGACAAGGTGGACTTAACATGAGTCTTAATAAAAAACGTAGAAGTGACTACTACGATTATCCCGAGCACGTTAGTAGACAAATAAACCCATACTATCCGAACGACTACGAAGATTGGCCTACTGAGGCACAGGCGGGCTCTGTAAAGTATTCTTCTTGGAAGAGATTTATCGAGAAGTATCCATTTAATGCAAAGTTGTTAATTCATCTCTTCGGGGAGCGAGACGCCATAGAGTGTCATCGCTCTATGGTAGTTGTCTCAGAGTTAAAAGCGGCCAGCCTCTGTTCATTCTTTTCCGCTCAGAGGTTCGAGAAATCTCGCATCCAAAGTATGGGTGATTGTTAAATACCGACTGAAACGTAGACTTTACCATGGCGAAGTACTACACTTACCAAGGCAAGCAAGTTGGATTTATTAGAAAGGCAGTCGATGATGTCATTCTTATCGAAGAAGCATGGGTTAATGAAATTAGAGTGCATCTAGCAAAGAACGGCTACGACACCCTATTGAATCACGTCGCAAAGATTCTTTCAGCAGGTGGACACCCACCAGTTACCCGAGCACAAGCATGGATTATCCTCAAGGAACTACTCAAAGATGAAATCCCAGACGTTCTTCAAAACAAAGAGGCAGACGAGGTTAGTACTAAGGGCAACCTATTTGCCCGAGTTAAGAACACGGCAGCCAGTGCAGCAGACACAGTTGTTACTCCAGTCGGTAAGACTGTTGGTGGCGGCCTTAACGCAGTTTCAAAGATTGTCAAGAAGGAAGACAAGTAATCATCTATCGGTGATTATAGATGCAACAGAAGCAAACGACACTCGTTCTCGACATGCTCCTTGAGCACCCTTTCTTAGACGATGGGCTGACTGCAGAAGGTGCGTTTAACTATCTTGTAGGCAGAGTCGTAGAAGGGAAGTGCTTCGTCGGCATTAAGTCTTCAAGAGAACTCGCCTTTTGGATGAAAAAGAATGGCTTTAGTGTCGTTAGAAACTCCCAGATGAACAGGTATTTTTGGCCCCAACAAGACCAAGATGCCCACGGTGAAGCGAACCTTTCATAAGGTATCACTCATACGAATTACTCCATGAGAATGAAAGTACCGAAAATGAGTTGGAGAGACTTCTTAGAACTCTCTAAAGGGTTGAGAGCAGACCCTCGATTTGCTCTATCAAATCAAGATGTTGAGAACGGATTCGTCAAGTTCCGAAACACAGAGTCGCTAGACCGCCTGAAAGATTTACTGGCATACCATAACCACGGAGTTATGCCTATTTCCACAGTTATCAAGAAAGCAAACACAGCCAACAAACTGAGAGAACACGGGTTTGATTTTAACACTTGGAGAACGACTTTAGAAGAAGTTAGACTAAAGGGACATAAAGACGGCGTAGATTGGTATGTCGCTAGATGTCCTAGTTGCGCAGACCGAGGCAACCCAGATACTAAAGGCCACGGACTAAACTTTAGTGACGAGGGCGTAATCTACTGTCATCGAGGCTGTAGTTTTTGGGAACTGATAGGCTCAGAAAAGCCAGAAACTGAGGTGAAAGAATGATTATCAATACACTATACGAACTCGACTACAAAGATGAAATGTCTGATTCTAACAAGTTGCTGCTACGATGGCGCGAAGAAGAAGATGGCCAATGGGCTCGCAAGGAAAAGGTTGTCGATGATTACGAACCGTACTGTTATGTACCACTTATGGGTGACTTAGTAGTTTCAGCAAAGGACGCTGCGTCCACCAGAGTCAACCCTACCCTTATCCCTGACCACCAAACTACGAAGTGGATGGTTGAAAGACTTGAACCTACCGATAAACTCACCTCCGATGGAAGAGCACTAATCAAAGTAGTTTTGCGACAGCCGTGGATGGCCAGAGTATTTGCTAAGCGAGTCAAGCCTTCCTTTGAAGCAGATGTTCCTTACGAGGATAGATACATGGTAGATGAAGTAGATGAAGTTAAACCTTACAAGATGTGTAAGATGTTCATTGACTTGGAGGCTTTGCAGTTTAGAAGCGATGATGCTGGCCCAACACGATGTAATCGCCCTAACAATCCAAGAGATTTCCAAGAAATCAACATGATAGGCGCTTACGATTCGTTCAGTAAGCAAAGAGTTCAGTGGACTCAGCACTACAACTTTGACAGAGATACAAAGGTAGAGACCTTTGATGGCAACAATGTTATCGTTCACTATTTTAGTGACGAAAAGAGCCTTCTTGAATCGTTTGTTGAGTACGTTGAGGATGTTGACCCCGATGTTATGCTTGCTTGGGGTGGAGGGTTCTATGATTGGCCTACTCTTTTCTATAGACTGGAGTCCACAGGCGTTGGTGCTGACAGATTATCTCCTGTTTCTTTGGGCGAACACCGCCACATGATGAAGCCGACTTTCAAAGGACACCAATACAAAGCAAAGGCTCAGCCTATTATCGGCAGACTGACTGTTTCGTTAGATGTTCTGTTTAAGAGAGTCTACATGGACAGTACATCAAGCAAACTTCCGGGCAATGGCTTGGGAGTAGTGGGTGAGACTCTCTTTGGTGTCGGTAAGGCATACGAGCGAGACGACAACGGTGAAGTTTTACTTGACGACAACGGTGAGCCTATACCATTCAAAGCCGAGTTCTACGACCCAGACTACGATGAGTGGATTGATGATTACCTATACTACAACTACCGTGACGTTGAGTTAATGATTGACATTGAAAATGAATGGAATCTTATTGAGGGACAGCAGAACCTACAGGAACTTGCTATGTGTCAATACAACTCCACCTTTAGCGGTTCCAGTTATGCTCGCGTTTACTTTATGCGTAAGGCAGAGTTTATTCAAAAGACTGGGTGGCAAGAAACCTTCGACGAAGAGTTACAAGGTGCTATCATTATGAACCCTGCACCCGAGCCAGCAGTGCGTGTAAGTGGTGACGAAGATACCATTTATACAGACTCTATTGGTCTACACAAGAATGTCTGCATTCTGGATTTCGCTGGGTTGTATCCTAGCGTAATGGTTGCTTACAACACCAGTTGGGAAACTAAGGTGAAAGTGGGCGAGGAGCGAGACGATGACATCATCGGAGATGGTTGCCGATTCAGACGCAGCCCCGAAGGTGTTCTTCCTAAGTGCGTTAAGGAGTTAGACGGTCTAAGAGACCAGTACAAAGACTTGAGACAAGTTGCTGCTAACGAACACGGGAAGGGCTCAGATGCTTACCGTAAGTGGGATGGCGCCCAAAGCACAGTCAAGAGGCTCAGAGCGACTTTCTACGGGTTGATGGGCTTTGGTCGCAAGGGCTACGCTTGGGGCGACTTGGACATTGCTAAGACGATTACTCACGGTGGTCGGACTGCTTTGCTTCGTATTCAAAAAGAAACAGAGAAACTTGGTTACGATGTTATCTACGGACACACCGATTCAATCTTCGTTAAGTTGGGCGATGACAAGTCTATAGAAGAATGTGCTGAGACTGCGCAAGAACTTGGTAAGATACTCACTAAGATATGCCAAGAAGAGGTTAAGTCCGACGCTTTGGTCGTTGAACCTGAGTTGATTATGGACCGCTTTTACCTTCCTCGTAGAAACAAGTACGCAGGTCGTATTGTTTGGCAACCGGGAACAGGTTCGACGCCTTTCGATATCGCCACCAAGCCCGTTGACGCACGAATCAAGATGCAAGGGTTGGCTGCTAAAGCCACCAACACAGCAAAAATTGGTAAGACTGTTCAACTTGACTCCATCAAGATGATTTGGGATGAGGCAGACCCTCAAGATGTTCTCGCTCACCTCAAGTCATTGATTGCTGATGTTAAAAGTGGTAAAACTCCTGTTGAGGACTTGGTTGCTAGAGCAAGTTTGGGTCAATGGCTACCTCCTAACTCCGATAACTGGCACTATAACGAGGGAGCCACTAACAAACAGGCCAGACCTGACGCTAAGGATGACTCCGATAAGTGCTATACTAACTTAAGCGGCGACAAGAAGGGCGCTGCATGGCATAACATTGTGTTAGCGAATGAAACATTCCCTAAGTTGGACAAGGGAGACTCGTATAACTTCGTCTTCGTTAAAGATGGCCCCACATGGATACCCGAGGGAGGTTATGTAGCGTTCCACGACATATCTCAAATCAAGGACTACACCATTGACTTAGATACTATCATTGAGAAGAATATCATTAGTAAGTTAGACCATATACTCTATGGTATAGGACTTAGTAATTCTATGCTTAGAGAAGCAGGTAAGTACGAAGGTAGACAGTTGACCTTTGAGGACTTCCAATGACTGATTTCCTACCCCGACAGAATCAGTGGTCTCGATGTCATAAGTGCGGTTATTGTAATCACATTACGTGGCATGATAGCAACCTCCACTCGGCAGGAACATACGAGGCCACCGGGTGCAAAATTTGCAGGTATCATTGGTCTAAGAGTGTTCTAATTCAGTCTTTGGTGAATAGTATGAAGATGGAGTTCAAGCGAGAATCAGGAAAAAACGTGTTCGGTCCAGAAGAACCAATCAAAGCCACCCTAGAACTCTTTAGCAGTGGGCATTGCCCCGAAGTAATAAGAGAGTGCTACAAGGTAGCAGAGGCAGTCTTCATGGGCACATTCGTCAAGATGTGGGTGCGTAGTCTCCAATCGCAGGCACGGACCCAGTAACGATTGCTTCGGCTGGACCCTCTAATTGGTCTAAGTTACCCATGATTGCTCCACCCATGATAGCGTTAGGCGCACCCTCCGTTGAAGCAGCCGAAAGAACCGAGTAGTTTCCTCCAGAGCCTAAACCATCTGCTGCACTCGGACCCAAACTTAGCGGCTCTCCTTCTTCTCCTATTACATCAGCAATCATGCGAATGTAGCGCACATCGTATTCTCCTATGCCACCATCGCCGTTCATCTGGAAGTCTAGTTCTCTTACGAAGTACTGAAGGAACGCTTCTAAGCCAAAGTTCTTGTAAATCCATCCTAAGTTGTTAGTCACTAGGGTGTTTAAGTCTAGGTACTCTCCTAATCGCTCCACTATTGCCTTTAGTGTCTCATTTGAAGCATCACGAATATCCAACGAGTACTGGCCGTCTTTTTCTTCTACCTTAACGAGTGTTGCGTTGGTTATTCCCGTTACCTTTGCCGATAAAATGGACTCTTTTGCGAGCATTAGATTGGTTCTGTCCGAAGAGAGTAGTCGGATTGAGAAAGGTCTTCCCAAATCTAGTTTGCCCATTTCATACTGAGATATCCCCACGGCTTTCAGGGCTTTCTTTATTTGCGTCAAGATAACTCCGGGAGCAGCACTTAGTCTAAGTGTTCTAAGATTTTGACTATTGAACACTATGGTTAGCGTCATTTTTTGTGGGTCTAGGCCAATAAGGTCTACAATCTTTGAGATATCAGCACTTCTGCAAACCGCTGCTAACTTTTTCGCCATCTCTTTTCTGTTTGATTGAGGGTTTAAGTTAACCGTTGTTTGTGGACTCTTAATATTGGTGTTTGCCTTGGTGTGGGACTCAAGCATTTGAACCAGTCTATCCACTGACCCCTGAAACGATAATTTTCCTGCAAAGTGGAAACTTCTCAATGCTGCTTGCGTTGCGGGCTCACCTAAGCAACCTCCAGCGGTTGCTCCTATTGCCTCCCCTGTTCGGCAAATAGAATCATTGTGGAATTCGTGTAATCGCTTAGCAATTTTACGCAGAGTGGGCACAGGAATCTCTCGGTTCTTGATTTTATCAAATAAGACGGCTCTAGTCTTTAATGAAGGGGAGAATCCTTTGAGTTTTTTGAGTTCTTCCACGATTACGTCAGTCTTCACTGACTTGGTGCACTCATTACACTGGTGATTAGAGTACTCTAATGCGTGAACATCTTCCAACGGCTTGCCGTGTTTGCATTCAAACTCGAACAAAAGAGGCTGCAGTGTCAATATGTGTCCCGAAGTGTTCAACGACTTATCGGTTCCTCTGATGTGGTACGGCGCTAGTCCATCGTCTCCCACTAGTGGATTAATTATGCGACCAGTTCTAATGTTAACTACTTGCTTTTTGTCGTTGACCACCATGGGTTCCAGCGCTTTAATCATCTTTCTTTCTAAGTAACCAGATGTAGAGATGTTACCTTGTCCCGATTCTACTGTGGAGCGTCTTCCTGCGGTAGAAGTTTGCCAGAACTCTAGCGGTCCCATGCCCTTAGCGTATCCAGACTTAACGAATCCTGTTGATTGAGCGGAGATATCTTTCTCATTCTTTTTGAGGATGGGCTCAAAGTCCGGGTTACTTTGTTCTTCGTGAGTACCACTAGTTGATTGCCCTCCTCGGAAGTGGGCAAGTGAGCGATAAGAGTTTATTCCGTGAACTATTCGCTTCCCTCCTACGAGGACAATACCGAAGGAACCTCCCATTTGTCTGACGTTTTGGTCCTTTCCTCTGGCTTTAGAGCGGACTGCTATTTGCATCGGGTTTCCCGAGCCTTGAAGGTCTTCGATGATTCCTAAGATTCGGTCTTCATATTCGGTTGCTAAGTTTACAATCTTTTCTTCTATGTAATCGGCAGGTGATAATAGTGCATCAATGCGCTCTTCTTCCGTCGCTAACTCTAGATAGGTCTTATCTCGATAAGATGCCGACCACTTTTCGATTTCCTTGGCATACTGGTCATACATGTTCGACATCTTCTGTTCTGCAATGTATTCAGGGTTATCCTCTACTCGATAAAAAGAGACGACTGAGTTATCTATTGGCGTTCTTATCTCTGGGCCAGTAGCAGCGTAAGAGAATCCTACGTCGTCTACTCCCATAGTGAATCCAATGATTCTGTGCGCTGCATAGCCAAGTCTCGTAACCATCTCAATGTACTCGACTAACTTTGCTTGGCCTGCTTCGTAGCCTTCATGATAGATGAATGACGGGGCAAGAGATGACCCTCCTTCACCAAAAGAGTCCTTTTCGAGTGTGCCTTTGATTAGTTTACCTTTGTACACAATAATTCTTTCTTTTTGCTTCTTCATGAACTTCTTATTTGGCTCGATGATGAGCGATTTGCCTTCCTTTCGTACAATTTTTCCTTCTTCGTCGACTGCTGGTGAGTTCCCTACAAATGTAGCAGATACATACTCGCAGTTTAAGACTGTGAATAGGTGGCTGAAAATGGCTCTTCCCGTGTAAGCAGGGTTCCCGTCACCGTCTGTTACATCAGACTCAGGTAAGTCATCGACTGTTCTATACTGAGGGCTCAGTCGCCATAGGTCATAACTTAATGGCTTCTCTCTGGAATTTTTCTTGTAGTGCTTGTAGCGCTCTTTTAGTTCCTTTTCGTTGCGTATTTCACTGAATACGTATGTAAATGCACTAATGGCTAGAGACTTGGAGATGTAAGGTATTCCTTCATCAGTGAATCCTAATCCTGTTCTGGAGTTCCACTCATTTCTTCGTCTTTTGTCTGTGTGGCTGAGTAAGTAAAGACCGCTGGTCTGGTCTTGGTCTGTTGCCACGGTTAGTTTACCATATCTTGCGTGAATTATGTTCTTATCCAACTGCATTAGTCGTTTTGCTTCATCTATTGCTTCTTCTGATTGAACAAAGTGTAATTTCATAGCATCTCCGTCGTAGTCTGCGTTAAATGGAATACACACGGTTGGATTCATCGCTAAAGATTTAGTTTCAAAAATCTTGCATCTCATTGCCAGAATAGATTGTCGGTGAAGAGAGGGTGCTCGGTTGAATAATCCGATATCTCCATTGATTATGTGACGCTTAACTTTGGCTCCTTCAATAATCCAACTGTCTGCTTGCTCCTCGGTTATGCCCTGCTTATTGACTTTCTTTACATTGCTTCCAGCGTTGTTTGCAGAGTTTCCATCTAGGAAGATGTAATTCATTCCGGGGTACTTATTTGACCCATTGGCTGCCATCTGTTTAAGTCGCTTCATGTTTTTCTTGGTGACAGTCTCTAACATTGATGCATCCATTGCGACTCGTTTCGGGACTCCGACCTCATCGATGGCCAATGCAGCGTGTGGAGTAATAACTGAATACGACACTTCATCTGCATATTTGCTTTGTAGATTGTTTCTGAATCTACCTCGCTTTCCAGTCAGTCTGTTCATTATGCCTTTGTATGAGACTGCTCTTTCTGAGCCACCGTATCCCTTTTCTTGAGAGGTTCCTCCTGAGCCAATTGACTTATTTTGATTATTGTATACTCTAGATACTGCATAGTATAATTTCTTGGTCCAAAAGTTTTCGTTACCCACCTGTCTAATCATAATATCGTCTAGTTTATCATTAGCATATACTACATCTTGGTAGAGTTTTGTTAGGTCGTTCAATCCCTTTAGTTTCTTTCCGGGAAATGTTATCTGCGGCCTTGAGAGATTTGGTGAAACAGGCATTACTTGAAAAAACATATCTTCTGGTCTTGCTCTTTTTGGGTCCATTCCGAGGAATGGTATATCTTCGTCTCTAACTTTGCTCAGCGCTTCATGGGCTCCTCTGTAACCCAATACTTTTGCGGCATCGAAGTATCGCTCGTCGGGCACAGGAAAAGAAAAGATTGCGTTCATGTGGTTGAATTCAACTTCTGGAGAGAACTCTAAGCAGTGAGGGCAAGGGGCTCGGTCTTCCGCTTTTGTACCATGGAACTTCTGGAAGACGTCTCTTACCCGGTTTCTAATTTGAGTAAACCCTCCATAGTTTCTCTTGTTATTTTCAAAGATACTCATTATGCTTGGTTCTAATGAGTCTAGGGCTGCTTGGGGAATCATTACTCTTGAGCAATGATAGCATATTCGATTTAATGCGTTAAGAAGTGGGTTACTTTTATTGCCTTTTCCTGCCAACGAGCCCAAAAACTGTAGTTTGGGCACGGGCTTTGCTAACTCTATATGACCAAAGTGGCCTTGACACGAAAAGGTCCCTTCTACATCATCGAAAGTTTGCATGCAGGTTTCGCACTTAACTTGGTTATCTATTGAGCCCATTCGTAAATCATGGACTCCATTTAGTACGGGGGTTTGGTCACTGGCTGGGTTGTTATCTTGGAAGGCTCCCGGGCTTGTTACTTCTACTTTAGACATGTCGATTATCTCTTGTGTAGACATGAGTCCCATCTCTAGTGAACCAAACTGCTTCGCTGGATATGTATTAATCAGGGACGAAGAAGGAATGTGATAAGTTATATTGGGGACAATCATTCCTCTTTCTAGGTCTCTAGAACTTGGTTTCTTTTGGAGAGAGTGTCTAAAGGGTACTCGTATGACGTGCCCGGGCAGTCCGGGTACTATTGCGTTAGGGTAGTCTGCTGAGAGGTCAGCCATTGGTTCTACTAGTTGAATATGGGCTAGAATATACTCATTTTCTGCGGCTCTGAGACCTTCTGCTTCGGGAGACTGGGTTAAGTAAAGGGTTGCTGCTGATTTTGTGCGGGGGACCCATCGGTGTCTTAGGCGACCTGCACTGATATCGAGGTTTAGGTTACCCATTTCATCAAAGTCTTCGGCCTTTACGAACCAATAAAATCTGCTTACCTCCATCGCACTCACTTGTCCCACGCATTACTCTGTCATAAGTGTAGTCTCATTCTACTTGATGGGCGTGCTCGTATGCTAACTCGTCCGCCATCTCATTGTAGTGGTTTCCATTATGGGCTTTCACCCATTGATATTCGATGGGGCAATCTAGCAAGAACGCAAACTCGTCTATTTTTTCTAATATCATTGCGGCTTCTTCTGTGCTGTTTTTGTTTAAACTGGTTTCTCCGCAGGCCAAGTCCATAGCAGGGATACAGTCGCAGCAGATTCGAACCAAGTTTACGTCGTCCACTGATTCTATTTCTCTTGCTTCCTTTAGTGCTATCAATATTCCCATAAGTTCTGCATCTATGTTGTTCATTTTACCAACGTACATACCTACGGTCTTGTAAATTTCACCAAACATAGTGACTACTACTCCTATTCCTGACCGATTTCCCTGCTGTGGTAACGTAGAAGCGTCAGAATAAAGAGTAACTATCATGGAATCACTCTTCTGTAGTAAAACACCGTCCCAGTCGTGAATGACTCGCGAGTTATTCTAATGATATCCCCTATCTTGACCTCTGTTCCCGACTTTATGAGTCTCTGAAGTGCTGCATCTGAATACCGAAGTAAAGGCATGGTTTCTCTGGTCATCTGAGTCTCTCTGAGGGCTCTATTCGCTTGAGTCTCAGAGAGTACTTCGTGTAGAGGGGCCAGAGTCCACTGCATTCGTATCATCTCTATGCAGCAAGGCGCAGTAAAAAAGACTACTCCCAGTCGTCCCAATCTTCTTCTTCGTCAGATACAGGTGCATCGTCGGAATCGGAGTTGATGTCGCTAAGGATAGAAGCAAGCGGGTCCTCTTCGGGTTCATCTTCGGGTTCATCTTCGGGTTCATCCTCAGGTTCATCTTCAGGTTCATCTTCAGGTTCATCCTTTTTGGTATCTTCTTCCTCATCATCGTCCCAGTCAATGTCGTCGTAATCGGTATCCCAGTCTTCTTCATCATCTTCAGGCTCTGCGGAATCAGAATCGCCGCCCTCAGAAAGGTCTCCGCAACTGACTAGGTCAATTTTGTCGTTCTTTTTTAGGTCTAGTGCCGAGAGAAAGGCATCTAGTTTATTGTCTGCTGACTCTTCGGTCATTGCATCGATGGATAAGGTTAGGTCTACTGTGTAGTTCTTCATTAACCTAAAGACCTTTCATCGGGTATTTGAGAGATGCCCTCTATAAGTATAGAAATGACCTTCTTAGAAGAGAAGGCTTAAGAGTCATATAAGAGTCGAAAGAATCATGGGAGCCATTAGAGAGGGCTTTAGCACAGTTATGCTGGGCAAAGAGACCATTGACTTGATTAAGCAAGCCGCATTAAAAAACGAAGCGATGTGGCAGACGACCGATAGAATCGTCAAAGAATACTTGGTTACCCGACTAAAGAAGTGATAATATGCCTAAAGGAGGAGCCAGAATAGTAGCCAGCATCGAGCGAGCGTTCGTAGCGTACAGCAAAGACAATGTAAGTCATGTATCTTTTACCCAGTTGAAGGACTGGTTGAATAGTAATACTCGCGAAGGTATGTCTTCTCCTCGACTCGGTGCTTATCTTAAGAGAACTCCTAAGTTCGTGAAGGTTCAAACTTACAGAAGAGTCGGGAGTAATGCCACCGAGTCGTTTTGGTCTCTTGGACACAGCGAAGAGGACTCTAAAGACCTTACTGGATGGGCTCCAGTCCGAGATGACTACGGTAAGCCAAGAAAGGATTCCTATACCGGTATACAATAATACGTTATATTAATACAAGGGAGGGAAGGCAACCTTCCCTTTACCAGATGAATAAAGTAGTCAATGACTGTGGGGACCAGCCTACAGAGGAAGCAAACACTGGAAGTAAAATGATTGATAACCCTTGCCCACATTGTGGGTGCGATACGCTTGACGGCTATTGGACTGGGGGTTGGATGGAAGATTATGTTCTATATTGCACCGTAAAAACGTGCGATTATAGAGAAGAAGTTTGAAACATAACTTCGTCTTCGTGGGCGGAGAAAACCGAAGCACAAACCCACTCTGATACAGTGGCCCAGATAGGGAAATAGGATTAACCAGAAAACTATGAGTAAAATTATATGGACAAAAGTAGAAAAACTAACCAATTATAACGAGAAGAGTCGACACCATTGTGTTGGCATGTGTTCGGTAACTAACCGTTCACACTTTTCTAAGAAGAGAGGCTTCGATATTCGACATACAGGATTCGACTGCAATGGAGAACAAATCTACAAAGGACGCTGCGCCGGGCACCCGCTTAACATCGGGAAGCCAGTGGAGAAAGTTGTTGTAGATGAGGGATTTAAGTCACCTGTTGACTGGATAGACGTGGTTGATGCCACCTTGGAGGTTCTAGCAGCCGCCAAGATTATCGCGGTGGAACGCGCAGAAACCCTGCGTCAGTACAGTAACCTGCGAAAGAAACTTTCTTCCAAGGCCCCAAAGGCACATGTACGACGCTTTGACAAAGCGGTTGCTGCAAGAGCATTTGGGACCGCTGACGCGCTTGCGCGTCGTTACGGCACGTATCTTTGATACAACCCGTATTGGTCGTACCGTAGGCACGTAACGCTCTACCGTGAACAGATGACGGACATAACTGTAAACCAGACTTGAGAAAAAGTCGCTATACCGGTATGTAACAATACGTTATAGTAATGAGAAAGAGGGACAGATTGTCCGTGAATGAATGTGGGCTGAGAAGCATAAGGCGAATCACCACACTGAATACTGAAGAGAATAGAAGACCTACAAAGGACAGCACATAGCAGTTACGGTTAGTAAGTATTCATGAATTACCCTTCTCACCAGATTAGCATCATTAGATGCCGGGTGTGGTAAAACACATCCCAGTTAGCGGGGTCAAACCTGCGTTAATTCGGCACATTAGTGCTTAACTAAAACAAAAAAACTCAAAATCGCGCCGAGCGTGATGGATAAGTA
>Ga0115545_1000503_pt1 | contig 21153 bp, 22 predicted proteins | sample COGITO_mtgs_1003_FD_87188 | JGI IMG/M metagenome (GOLD analysis project Ga0115545, IMG submission 87188) | Pelagic marine microbial communities from North Sea - COGITO_mtgs_100330 | ecosystem: Environmental > Aquatic > Marine > Epipelagic | place: Germany:Helgoland, sampling site Kabeltonne...
ATTGCCCATGCTGGCTTATCCGACTCGGTAGCATTCTTCGCCAAGGACTCAGCGAGCAACCGAGCTGCAATAGTAGATAAGCTCACCCCTTCGGCCTTGGCTCTATCGGCTATCGCCTCATAGATATCGCCTGTAACCCTTGCTGTTATTACCTTTTGCTTCATTTGGCCTCTAAAAGCTCTACGTTTGTAGCGTATTGTAGCGCGTGAAACCCTTGATATCTCGTAGCAAACGTAGTTACACACTGGCTTAGATCTACTTTTGGGCTATGGTGCAGAACTTCAGTTTATAGATCTTTCTACTTACTGAAGTTCTGCACCGCCTTTTTGGGGGCTGGATGACAGGGCGAAAGGGCTACCGGCTGAGCTATTCGATTTGAGTTGGGCCAAAGCATAGGCAATAAAACCCGCCCTGGCAGGAGCGGCACATTGGCACAGTGGGGAGCAGGCAGAAAAAAGCCGCCCGGTGATGGGGGGCGGCGACAACAATGACAGTAAACTCAGCCAATCAGATTCTAATCGTAGGCGGCTGGCCAGCGGATGACAGACATCATGCCGCCCTTAGTATTTTTGAGAACTTCATAATTATGCCGCTCGCGCTCATCATCGCTATTGAAACCAGGGGCAAGCGGATCACAGTAGGCCGCAAGCTCGCTCGCGATTAGCGGCTCGTTAGCCCACTTGACGGCGATAGAAGTATCAGCGCCGCTGATATTAGCAAGATTGCTTATCGTTGGGTATAGCGCCTCGATAGGTAGCACAGACGCATTATGAGCTTGTATGCCTAAGAAGCTACGGCGCAACTTCTCATAGCTGCTCGCAGTCGCGGCTAGAGTCTAGGCTGATTCTTGTAGGTAGCTTCGTTTCGCACAGTAACGATTCTGATAACTGTTCCTCTGTAAGACTTATGCCACTGCGCAGGTCAGCACCGCTCAGGTTGGCATTACTCAGGTCAGCAAAGCATAGATTGGCACGGCTCAGGTTAGCACTGCGCAGCTTGGCATTATTCAGGTCGGCATTGCTCAGGTTGGCACCGCTCAGGTTGGCATTACTCAGGTCGGCATTACTCAGGTCGGCACGGCTCAGGTCGGCACGGCTCAGATTAGCATCGCTCAGGTCGGCATTGCTTAACTTGGCATCGCTCAGGTTGGCACGGCTCAAATTGGCGTTGCTCAGGTTGGCACGGCTCAGATTGGCATCGCTCAGGTTAGCATCGCTCAACTTGGCATCGCTCAAATTGGTACCGCTCAAATTGGCATAGCTCAGGTTAGCATCGCTCAACTTGGCATCGCTCAAATTGGCATAGCTCAACTTGGCATCGCTCAGGTCTGCATTGCTCAGATTGGTACCGCTCAGGTTGGCATAGTTCAGCTTGATCCCGCTTAGGTCGGCACTGCTTAGGTTGGCACTGCTTAGGTTGGCACTGCTCAGATCAGCATTGATTAGGTTGGCATTGATTAGGTTGGCATTAATTAAGTTGGCACTGCTCAGGTCGGCACGGCTCAGGTTGGCGCTGCTCAGGTTGACACTGCTCAGATCAGCATTACCCAACTTTAGTGTTAAATTGCTGATAATTTTTAATTCAAGTAAGAAAAGAATAACGTTAGCTTTTCTCTCCCCGTCACTTGTGAATCGCCGCAAGATTGAGAGTGTCCTAGCTCTAATCACATCAGCAGCAACACCTATAAGTCTTTTCTCTTCAGGTGAAATGTCGTCTCCTTTAATGACAATTGCCATCAGGTTTTTATCGATTAAAAGCGTTGATATACGGTCAAAGTATATCTGTAGAATTTCTTCTCTGTCTTGCTTTCGTTGTTCTCTTGCTATGCGCTCAGACTGTTCTTGCTGCTCTCTTGCTATGCGCTCAGACTGTTCTTGCTGCTCTCTTGCTATGCGCTCAGACTGTTCTTGCTGCCTTCTCTGGAACTCAGCACCCAAAACGACCAGAACTAGAGGTACGCCTAGCAATTCCAAAACATCCCAAGCTGATTTGCTGGGGTCTTTGATAGTGACGTTTTGCTGATCACCCTGGCCGCTTTCAATTGTGACAACAGCAATCTCGTCGTCTAGAATCCCCCAAATTCCAGATGAAAATCCAGTCTTGCGAATAACAGCGTATCCGCTAAGCAGAATTACAACAGATAGTAAAAACCCTTGCCATCTTTTAACTTTTTTCAATCGCTCTGTAGACTGTTGCCGTAGCTGTCTCAAGGAAAATTGACCTGATAACTTAAAAGACAAGCTCAACTATACAAGTAGCGCAGCCGCACTTATCCATCATTGCCATGAAAAAGCCGCCCCAGTGAAGGGCGGCAATGGTGCGGGTGCGTAGGGTGCGGGGTGATGGTGGGGTGATGGTGGTTAGTAGAAGTGGTTCGTAGGACGCGGCTCGACGGTGGAAAACGATTCAGCAAATTCATTCCCGGCACATAGCTTCTTATCGGCGTAGATAGCGCCCTGAAGGAATGCCCACACAGCAGGCGGCGGCTGTATGCCCGACCTCTCTAGCTGTACTGCGAGCTTCGGCCAGCTTGGAGCCTCCGATGCTGCCCATTTGTTTTCAGCCTGCATTGATTCAAAAATTGCTTGCCCTTCGCTGTAGCTGAAGGGATTGGCGTATTCGACCGACTGAAGCCCGTAGGCTTTGGCCTTCTCGAATAGTGGGTTTCTTAGCCCTCCAGCGGTCTTTTGCCCGTTGAACAAATAGCCATCAGCCTTTTGAGTCTTTAGTGCTGAGAAAAGCTCACCTTGCCCAGACGACTTCTCCCAAACTTCCAGCAGCTCTACTTTCTGGAAGCCCTGCCACTCAAACCCAGTCAGCTCAATCACTACAAAGGCTACGCCATTATCGCTCGAATAAACCGATACGAGCGTATGAATTTCAAACCCTGTCTCTTCAATAATCATCGGTTAAATTGCGCTGCGTGTAGGGCAAGGCTAAGGGCTATAACGGTGTCGTCGTGGGCGTTTCCGCCTGCTTCCATCCTACCGTTTTCAAGCCTTCGATAGGCTAAAAGCTCATCAATAATGGGCGAGCCTTTCGGGATCTTCAGGACGCCCCTTTCGAGCGCAACCTGCAACCGCCCAACCAAAACCGGCTTAGATGTTGCCGTGGTGCTAAAGCCCTGTATATCGCAGTGCAAGCCTAGCCCGACAAGGTTTTCAAGCCATAGCTCACCCATGTTATTTCGCTCGACTGTCGCCGCAATTGGCCTGAACTTTTCGATGCGTTGGGAGATTGCGTTTAAGTGTTGCTCGCTAACGCCTGCACGCTTTCGGTACATATCGCAGACTTCGTAGAACACCTTGCCCTGCTCGCTCCGCTGTCGAATCGCGATACAGACCGCAAAATCTTTACCTTGCGCCGCCGCGTCAATGCCGAAGTAAATTATTTCTGAAGAATCGCTGTAAGGCTCTATCTCGATACTTTGCGCCGCCATGACTAGGCCAAAGTCGAATACTGCCTGATCTACTGAATTCTCAAAATCAAGCTGGTACTCTGTCGCAATCTGCGCATCACTCAGGTCGAACTCTGATTGGATGCGACCTAGAAAGTTAGGTTCACTCTTAAACCGCTCTATGGCCTGCCAGTGGGTAATGACGCCTACGCCGCCCACTCCTTTATCAAGTACCTGGAACGGCTCTTTATCGCCCGCCCTGATGCCGCTAAGCAAGTTTTGCAAGTTCTCTTCTGACTTAGCCGCGTTTGTCAGCGTCTCGTAGAAATAAGATTGCCTGCTCGAAGCCGTGCCGATAAAAACCATCAACCCCATCTGGCTCCAAGTCAATGCGGGCGCTAGAACAGTTACACAATCTTTTAGGTTGCTTGAGTGTGCGGCTTCGTCAAAAATTGCGAGACTTATCTGAGGCAGTCCACGGCCAACTTGCTCGCTTCCGTCTGCCTTGTTTGGGTTTGCGCTGCGAAAATGAATCTGTGAGCCTGAATCTTTGAATTCTAAAAGGCTCAAGCTATCTGTCTTGAGCGAGACTTTGCCTAGAAACAGCTTGAGTCGGCGGCACAAAAGGTGCGCATCTGCTGTTGTGCGGTGGATAACTACGATGTTGAACTGCCTTCGAGTTTGAGCAAGGTAGCTCGCAATCAACAGCAATATGCTGGTTTTGCCGGTTTGCCGGGATGACAGCAGCGTTATGGTTCGACGGGTAAGCGGGTTTTCTCCAAGAATCAGATCGGCAAAGGCTTCTTGCCAAGGGAAAAGCGAAACAGGTTTAAGCCCCTCCATCGTCGAAAGCTCAACAGTTTTGCACCATTCGGCAAATGAGATGTCTAATAAATCCCCTTTGCCGCTGACCCGCTCTAGCTCAGCTTTTCGTGTTTCTAGCCAATCGAGCGTAGGAGCTAAAGCCCTACTCCGACCGAGTTTCATTAATTTTTTCGATTTCATCGGCAAGTACAGTGAGTCCGTGAATCCGATCCGTAAAATCGGCGTAGGTGTTGGCGAGATCCGCTGCTGCCTTAGCGAGTGCGGGAAGTTGCCGGGGGCTAATGTCTTCAGGGGATGTCTGTTGCAAGACTTGTTGAAACATCCCTGCCAACCCCTCGAACATCGCCAAAAGACTAGCTTGGATCATCGGTTCCGTCTCTCGGAAGGTGCTAAGCGTCTCAAGTACCTCATGGCCCTCTTCAGAAAGGCGCTTTGCAGTCGCAGCTCCCTTGGCAATTTTGAGCAATGGATCATTTTTTGCCTCACGCTTGAGACGCTGCACGGTAGCGCGGCTGCAACCCACGGCCTCAGCGACTTCAGCGGCAGTTTTACCCGCCGCCAATAGGTCGAATATCCTTTGTTTTTCGTCGGCGTTAAGGGCCATAAATGATTCAACTTTGAGACATTGACACAGTTTGAGCCACAGCCGCGATATGCGGCTTATGCGGCTTGCAACTGAAAATAGCCACAAATCCGCTGTTGTGCTTCCGCTGGTAACTTTGCCCAACATTGAACATCGAAGTCTAGGTTGCAGCTTTCCAAATCTCTTCTAGTGCGCTCGTACTCTTCAGCCGACTGGCAGTGAAACAACCGGAACATCAGAATTTCAATTTCTTCTAATGGCTCACCTATCGCTTTGGCGTCGTTGGGTATTGCAGGTGCTGCGAGCTGTGGAGCTTCAGCCCCGCCCATTGCTGCCAGCTCATTCGCTATCGCCTGCCATTCATGAGAAGCGACATCAATTACCTCTGTTAGGCGCTGGCTCAATTGTTGTTGTAGCTCGATTAACGTTTCAGCTCTAAACAGATTTCTTTTATCTTTATAGGTCGCAACTTTGCCCTTGCCCTCTTTGTTGTCTATTTTTTGCTGGCAATCTCCAGCCGTTTGCAGGCGATAGCGCCATAGCTTATTAGTTCTACCCGCCGCGTGAGCTGTTAGGCCCGCCATCTGTAGCGCCTTATGGAAAGCTTTGATGATAGGCGTAGAGGCTGTGAACTGTAAGCCTAGAATGCGCTGTGAGTGCTTGCTGAGCGTGGCTAGCCTTTCAGCGTTGGCGATTAGATAGGCCGCTGCATCCTTTATAATTTGGCTTGTTTTATCCCAAGCTTCGAGCGTTCCTAGTGCCACATCTACCAAGCCAGGGCAAGCAATCAGCAGCTTAGCCGTTGCGATCTCCTTCGCTGGTATCGGTAGCGCTGGCAAGCTCTCTATCTCTGTACCGGCTGCGATTGTCCGCAAGGTATCAACCTTGAGGATTGTTGCCCATAGCTCGGGATTCTCAGCAGACATTCGCACAAGGGCGTTCACTCGCTGTGCCTTGATGCCGCCGCTATCATCTGGTGCAACTTCCCAAGCTTCTAAGAATTTGGCATCTTTCAAGCGCTCGTATTCGTGGCTTAGTTGCTCCCCTAGATAATGTTTCTTAGCTCGCACTGCTGCGTATGGGCTTAAGTCTTGGCCCTCACCCTGTATAGCTTTAGCCTTCCCAAGTGCCCGCGACTTGCTCTCAACGATGGATTGCTTAGCGTCGTCAACCGCTGCTTTCCAGCGCTTAGCGTCAGCAGTCGTGAACTGACCCTCTTCAATCTGCCACCTATTACCAAGCCATTCAGCCTGTAATGTTTCGAGCTTAAAGAATAGCTCTCTAGCCTGAATCGCCCAATACTCAAAGAGTTCAGGCTTTTTATTTAACTTCTCAATCAGCTCATCTTTGTGATGGCTTAGAAACTTCTCAGCGCCGATTGACTTAGCCAGCGCCATATCTGAAGGTTCAGCCTTGGCGCTGGCAAGGTTTTCCGCAAGCTTGCGCCAATAGCCAGCGGTGATGATAGCAGGATCGGGCATTGCCGATAGGCCGCGATTTGAGATAAATACATGACGTTCAGTGATGCGCCCGCCGCCTAGTACCGCCCGTACTCTCTCCCCTCGCTGGCTTGCTGCGTTTGCGCCTTCAAATACGCTGATAGCTTCAAACTGAGCGGTGAAGTAACCAGACTCGATTGAAACGCCGCTGTTAAAACAGGGCGTCCAAATTACCCAACGTGGCTGCACTCTAGCGAGCCATTGATCCGGGTCGCTGGCAAACTCGCTCTTTACTTTTGTGGGAGTAGCCACGCCATCTAACACCTGGCCTTTAATGCCCTGGCCTTTGAAGTGAGCGCGTAACACTCTATCAATCGTCCGCGCCCGTGACTGCGAACCGCAAGGGATAGCGGCTTTGCCGCCTGCCTCAATCGTTTCTACCAATCGAGCGAGCCAGCCGTAGAATGCATCATTGGGCGCTGGCATCTCGTCATCATTCTCATTCTCTGAATCATCGCCGCCGACCATATCGAGATACAGGTTAATCGTCATCTCTGACTGTGGCCGCTTCCGTTGCACTGTGATTATTTCTTGAGGCAGTATTCCAGATAGCCGCTGTACAGCTTGCACCGATGGCCGATACATTTGGTCATTCGCGATTGCGATTGTAGAAGCTGTTTTTAAGATCTCTTCTAGAACGCGCTGGCACAAATCGGGGTTGACGCCTAGCGAGCCGTCGAAGGTGCGTAGAACGTCCTCATTGCACTCATCAATAATCACCACATCCCACTGCTGACGGGCGAATTTATAAAGCGATTCGGGGCAAGTCGTCAGATATTGCGCTGACTCTGCACCGCTGTCTAGGTGACAATGCGCCTCTAACACCCTGGCAGCATCACGACTGAGTAAGCGGCTAGGGACAATCACCAAACAGGTAAGGCCCATCAATTTAGCCGCATCCATCAGAGATTTACTAGCTACCGAGGTTTTACGAGTGCCCTTTTGCCCATCCAACACATATAGCCGCCGCTCGTTTGCGGGTGCCAGTGCGAGCGCTTGATAGGTGCCTTCAGTGTGGTGAGCTGGGAGAAGCTGCTTAGCCATGAAAGCTTTATTAACGGATTCTCTAGTGGGTTCCTGTGTCGAAGGCAAACTGGCAACTTTAGCCATTGCCTTAAGCCAGCTTTGGCGCTTTTCCTCTTTCTCAGTGGGTTGCTTTGGTTTATCGGCTGGCTTTTCCTTATCCTCTGGCACCAGCGCCGCAAATTCACCCCAGCTAATCAGATCCGCTTGCTCAAACTGCTCGCGGCTAAGCTCATCAATATCGCTGCTGGCTTTAGTGGCTTGATTCCACCAAAGAATTTTTACGTTTAGGCCCAACTCAGCAAAAAATTCAAACTGCCGTTCAAGCCGTGCCATCACCTGTGGCTTTAGAAGATCGCCACCATCAGGGCAATAAGTCAGCTCTGAAGGGTTCAGCTTTTCAATCCACTGGCTAAGCTGCTCAGGGCTGCTGGCAAACATTCCTCCGCTAGCGCCGATTAGGTTGATGCCTAGCTTTTCAGCCGCAACCATTGGTTTAAGGGTACCTTCAGCCAAGTAAGCCGCGCTACCGTCGCCACCAGAAGCAAACGTCAAGGGCATCTCGCCATTTTTCAGATTTACAGGCGTTACATCTGATGCAGACAACCAAGGGTATTTAGGGCCATCACCCGCCCGGTTGCGAATCTGAAAGCCGGTGATCTGCCCTTCTAGATCGCGAGCTGGCACCAAATAGCCAGCGGTGCGAGTCAGCAGCTTTCGCCCGCCAAACCCTACACCGGGCGTTTTCGAGTTGATGGGTAGATCTAAAGTTTGCCCTGGCTCAACGCTACGGAAGGATTCAATCGTTTCAGCAGACAGGCCGCGCCGCTTCAAATCGGCCCTATCCGCATCGTGTAGGGATAACTGAGCTAAGAGCTGAGTATGGGCCGTGTGGCGCTCAGCAGGACTCAACCCTGCTTTTAGCAATGCCGCTCTATCTGCCTTGGCTTGGCTTTGCTGCTTGGCTTGAATTGGATCGCGGCCCTGCTGATCTGCTGGTACAAAGATTGCCCATTCGTCAGACTTGCCAATGTTTTTCCAGCCGCTGACGATCTCGAATTTCTTAGAACCGGCTTCATTCATGCAAAGCACGAAAGCCTCACGGGATTTACAAGCCGCATTGGTGCCAGTGCAAACCGGGCAAGGATTCTTTTTAGAGGAGTGCTGTAAGGGTTCCATTACGCATTGCCTCCATTGAGACCGACAATCCGCTCAGCCAAGACTTGCTGAACTGCTTTGTCCCCGAGGGCCATCGTCGGCCTTCCGGTTGAGGGACTGTAATAAATTTCGTCCTTTGGCTTAATAGGCCGCAGCTCTGGAACCTCTACGCCTGCCTTGCCTGCAATCTCTAGCCATTGCTCGCGATAGATAGGCGCTTTCCAGAGCTGCCCTAACGCAAACTCAGCGACCAGCGCGACCGCCTGCTTCTTTGTGTAGTTGCAGCCAAGGGAATCTTTAGGATCTGTGCCGTAAAACTCGTACGAGATACGCCGGTTTCCTGCCTTCGGTGCATGGCATTTTATTTGCAGATCGCCGATATCGTAGATGATGCAATCGCCTTTAATGCCACGGGCATGATAGCCAGCCATCTCGCTTAAAAGTTTTCTGGCATCATCTAGAGCTTTCTTTCTAGCTGCCGTAGAGTGGGGGTTTGGTCGGCTATAATTGGAAAGAAGGGGCTGAAGTGGAGTGATTGAATCTTGTGCTAACATCTTTACAGCAATCAAATGATTGGAGTGATTCCCGACTGCCTGCGAAAGCGAAGGGATGAACAAATTAGAAGAGCCTCGTAGTTTCCAGCTACGGGGCTTTTCGCTTATTTAGGCTTACCGGACAATCGCGCCGGATGGCAGTGAATTGGGCTTTGATGCGTAAGAAATCTGAATGCCTAAATGCGCGGCCATCACCGCCACCGCAACCGTAGAGCGCGAAACGCCGTTCTCTTTAGCGGTTTTGTCGAGTCGCTCGACAAGCTCCCTAGGAAGGGATAGGCCGCAAGCCTGCACTCCACTAGTGCTGTAGAGCCGAGGTCTTCCGAGTTTTGGGCTGTGGTTCATTTTTTTGTCTCGCTTACTTATGTGAATCTCGTATATTCTTTGCAGCGAATAATCTCTAAAAAAGCGCTAATAGCCTATATGTACGCCTAAACCGGCTGAACCCCTTGGTATATATAAGCTATTAAAAACTTGCATAGGATAGATGAATTTTATTCATGCTACCTACTCTCAAGCGTATCAACCCGCCTATTCGTAGAATGCAGCTCCACAAATAGATTTCGTATGTTCTCCTGCATGGCTTGGAATTGCGAATCTGCTCGTTTGCGATCTGCGATTGCCTCTTCCCGCAAGATATCGAATCGCCGGTTACTTTCGTCTATGGCAGACAAAACGCGCTGTAGTTCAGTTTCATGAGTCACTACGACACCTAACAAATCATCAATGCCCGTTGTGTTTGTCGCCTGTTGCTGTGCCGTACGATCAAGTGTGGCGTTGGTTTGCTGTAGAGCTGTAGCAGTTGCACTGGCTAGAGATTGAATTGCTTTTGCGTTGGACTCGCAGAGTGATTTTAGTTGGTCGTTAGTCACTGGCTGAATCCTCCACAGTGCGATCACCGCCTCTGGTTTCACCCAGTGGCTTATAACTTTCTGGAATTAAACCCAGCGTTTTAGCGTGAGCGATTAAAGCCGTTTCAGCCATCCGCGAAACGCTTGTATTTAGGTCGATAGCCTTGTCAGCTAATACGGCCAATACTTCGGTATCCACACTAATAGATATTCGTTTACGGGGCATCTGAAAGGCTGTCACTGTAACACTCCATCTAAATTACATCGTTTTGAACAGTATAGCTGTATAGCGATGCATAATACATCACTTTGCATTATGACGCAGCATATTTTTCATCAGGCATTCTCATGTCAAAACGAGTCAAATTACATCACTTTGCAGCTATAGTGATTCCAACGGCAACGAAAGCCGCCCACCGCGAACCCTACGCCGCTCTACCGATGCGATAGGCCACAAGCGATAGGCGTAAGTCTTTCAGCCGTTGTCCAACTACTGAGTTTTCCAAATGACTAACGCAACACCTTCGACTCTCACTACCGCCAAAGATTCCGCAATCGAAGTTCAAGTCACCTCACTCGCACCCATCAACCAAGATACTCAGAACGCTATCAGCGCCTTTACCGCCCGCCCTGCTGTCGCCGCTGGCTTGTCTGCTCTAAACGCTGTCGGCGATGGCGTAAAGCTGATTTGGGAATACGAGCAAGATTCACGCACCGTCCGCAACTTCCTCATCTTCCTATGGGATGCAGGCAAGGCAATCTTCGCCCCTCTGTTCGCCGTGCTGTGGCTTGCAATCAATAAGGGCTACGTGTGGAGCCGCAAGCCGGAAACTCGCACTATGGTCGCTGCAAAGTGGCAAACGCTGAAGGGTTGGGCCGCACCTAAGTTCGCTTACGAGCGCGAAGCGGATCGCAACGCCGCACTGAAGCTGAACGACTAGCACGGGCAAGCGGCGATCGAATTGAGCCTCTATCGCCGCCCGCCTTCATTCCCGACCCGAAATCACGAAATCGAATCAAAGGAATATACCAATTATGTCAAGTCGTTCGTTCGTTCTCACATTGGCCTTGGGCGCGTTGCTCGCCATCTTCGGCCAGCGCGTTTTAGAAAACCCTAGATACAAAATCTTTCATCGTGGTTCAGCGAGCGATAGCGCCACTGTTGCCCGATGGACGCCGAACCCAGATAGAGGCAACGGCTCAATCCCAGTACAGGAGCGCCGCTGATGTTCTTCTTCCTCATGCTCGTAGCCGGTGGAGCTGGCGTCGCTGTTGCCACCCAAAGTTTGCCAGGTGCCCTCGCGCTATGGGTGCTCGCTGCTTTTTTCTTGTTCTGCGATTCGAGGTTGCACTAATGAGTCCACTGTTTTTTATTCTCGCGCCCTGCCTAATTCTGGCTTTTCTCGCAGGCGCTGCATTTACCTCATCATCTGATCGCAAGCCGCATCCGCCAAGCAACCTCTACAGCAGGAGACGACGCTAGATGACCACTCAAGCCTTACGTCAGCAGCTAGCGCACCTAGCAGACGCGCAGGCCGCGCTAGACGCGCTCAGGCTCGAACTCACCATTCAACTAAAGGAATCTCAAAAATGTACAACCGCTCTCGAAATTCAAACTGGTACATGGCCGCGTTCTGGCTTATCACAGGCATCCTAATCGGCCAGTTTCTCAGGTTCGATATTGACCTTGCCCCGCGTGACAGTGCGCTACCTGCTCAGTCCACAACTCAAAACTCATAGGAAAACCCATGCTTGACCAAAATCTATTAGACGAAATTTCCGTAGCTACAGAACAGGATCGAGACGCGCTAGCTCAGCAGCTTATCGACGATTCCCGAGAAATGTTAGACGGAATGAACACCGCCCAGGAGGAGTCCAAGCAGTTCGTCAGCTCTATTTTTAAGGCTTCCGACTATGCACCGTCCGATCCGTTTGCGCCGCCTGAGAATATCCCTGGTTATGACCAAGCCACTTATCAGCAGCTCAATCAGCTAGCCGTTGAACAACAGCGAGCGTTAGAGGTGGGTGAGAAGGTCGCAGCGAACCACGTAAAGGTAGAGCGCATCGAAGGACTCTACACAGATGCCGCGCTGATCCAAGCGCAGACCCGCGTTAAACAGGAGTTCATCGGCAACGAAGGTCTGAAGCTACAGCAGGCAATCCAAGCCGGTCGCCTCATTGTCGCCAAGACTGAAGGTATCGCGGCTGAGACCGGAATGCAGCAACAGCGCAACCTCACAGCGAACACGCTGATCAGCATCGAAGCCCAAAAAGGTCAGGCAATCATCGAGGGCGCGATGCTCCAAGTCGAGGGCATCCGCGCCGACAACAACGCGCTTCTGATGTCCTCTCAGAAAGACTTTGAATCTATGCGTGGTGCTGGCACCAACGGCTCATACAACAGCTATTAGATGGCAGGGGGTTCAGCTTGAACATTGAACCCCCCAACCTTTGTCCCATCCGAAGTACAAAAACATCAGAGACACCCCCTATCATGCAACGCCAATCCGCCAAAACTCAATCCCCTAATCAGTCTGCTCAGACCTTTACCGCTGCTAAAGAATACGCATCTAACAACCCTACGTTCATGTTTTGGGCAGTGACCAATATCGCCGCCGCCGTCCTCAGCATCATTCCTGCCCCTGGTGCTTCCTACATCGCCGCTGCTACCGCTGGCGCATCTAATGCAGGTGTTGCTGTGTCTCTAGTGGCAAAGAAGCGCATTGATGCTGCTGAGCGGGCTGATAAATTAGATCGCTCAAAGTTCGAGACTGAGGTTAAGCGACTCAATGAGGACAGAAGCGCAATCGCAAAAACACAGCGCGATATCGCCACTAAAGAAACACAGCTAGCCGCCATCGAAGCCAGCCTATCGACTCAACAGCGGACGATGAAAGACCGCATGATGGTAGAAGCCCACAAAGAAGCCCAAGCCAAGGTAGAGGCGATGCAGGCGCGTTTAGACGTTGCCCTGGCAGACAAGGCCGCGATGCAGGCGACATATCAGGAGAAGTCTACAGAGATGGCAAAAAAAACCGGGCTGATTGTTTCCAAAGTCCAAAAATCCCATAAGGACTTGGGCGATGTTGCCGCCAAAACTATCGCCACCGGCAACGAGGTTTTGTCCAAAGAGCGCACCCAGGTCAACGGCGTTCTTCAGAATTTAGAGCGAGATATTAAGTCAATGGCCGCTGAGTTGGCAGCTCATAAAGAACTGGTAGCCAAGTTACAAGGGCCAAAGTATTTCAATCAGTCCAACCTCGAAGGCAACACAGGAAATAAAATTATTGCCTTTCTCAAGACTCGTCAGGTATCGGTTAGCGGTGTGAATATTGGCGACACGATCTACGGTGAAGTTGTCTACTCCTATGAGCCGCTTGGCTGCGATCTGGCAGACGTAGAAGCCCAGCTTGAACCGATGGCGCTACACCTCGGAATCTTGCCCGTTCCTACTGCTGAGGCTGGCAACGATGGCACTATCAAGATGAGGGTAAGAGTCAATTCTGAGAAGCGGCCTAAAGCGTCACTGATTAAGCGAGTGCCAGCCAGCAAACTAAAGCAAGCGTTCTTAGATATCAAGTTTGGTCTGCGCTTCAGTGGCTACACAGGTAGAGGCAAATCGACGCTGATGAATAACGTAATCGACCTGTACGAAGACGACCTAAAAACGAAGGTTACTATCTTCGACCCCAAGGTTGACTTCCCATCAGCCGACTACCCTAATAACATCGTCTATCGTGGCCCTGAAAAGTGCGTTAGCAACATTGAGTTAATCGGTGAAGTCTGCAAAGCTCGTCAAGACTACAAGGTTCTAAATGATGAGCAAGGGGTGACTATTCCAGCTCAGCACAAAGCACCTAAGCTGTTTCTAATTGACGAGTGCAAGGATATTCACGACGCCGCTGTGATGATGGATGCTGACGAAAAGCCAGCCGATAGAGTCAACCTTAAGCACTTCAAGTTCTCAATTCAAAAAGGCTTAGAAGTCGGGCGCGGCTTATTAGTCCGGGTGCTTTACTCGACGGTTACGCCTGATAGCTCAGACCTTGGGTTTAAGAACAACGTCTTCAAGCAGTCAGCTACTGTCTTCCTTGGTGACCAGTGCGCTGAAGCGTTAGGGCCAAAGAGCCAATACCTTACGACTGTTTCTGATATTGAGCGGGCAAAGCTCAGGCAGGAATACGAAGCGCGGTTGAACTCAGATGATGAGCAAGACAAATTCATTGGCCTGTTTTTCAACGGACAGACCAATGAAGTATTCCTCTTCTCCCCTCCAATGCCCGACGCTTGGAAAAACGAATCTGATTATCCCGGTTTTAGGGGGGTAGCCCAGACACCGGGCCAGCCCAGCCCAGACGGAAAAACGGCTGAATCGACTGCCCCGCAATCGGCCCAGGCTTCGGCTAAATCAGCCCCAAATCAGCCCAGCCCAGAATCTAGCCCAGCTCTGGGCCAAGTTAGCCCAGATGCGGGGCTAGTCATTCCAAGCCTTGCTGAGGTCATCAGAGACGGCGCTAATTGCCCTAATTGCGGCTCGCATTCTCAGAGCTTCAAGGCCAAAAAACCGCGCAAGTCTGACAGCACTGTTCGCCTGAATTGCAAGACGAAAGGCTGTCTGTCTGGTGGCGAATTTAGAGCCAAGGTTTCTATCTAGACTGCCTCAGTTCAAAACACAAACCGCGTCATTATTGGCGCGGTTGCTAACACTAACCACTCAACAATTACCCATGACCTACGTACCAAAAATCCAATACCCGGTTACCGCGACTCACCATATCTCTACATTTTTTCTAGATTCAGATTATCGGCTAAACGTTGATAGCTGTTCGACAGTTGGCGACTCTAAGCACTACCTTATTTCAGCTTTGTGGCAGTCGCATCTAAAGCACAACCTAAACGAGTATTGGGTCTGTCAACCTATCAAGGCTGATACCTGGATGCTTACTCACGGGGAAACACCACAGGGCCGTTTTGTGATGTTTGGTTCATTCACTGAATGCCTGAACGGAGCGGTTGAACACTGCCGTTTTAGGCACTCAGATCGCATCGCTTAATAGGTCTCGCTCAATACGTCCCACATCTACCAAGTCATGAACGCTGCAAAGCAACTCAAGAAAGAAGCTAAAAAACTAGGCTGGTCGCTGCTTCGCTCGAATGGAAAGCATCAAATATGGCAGTCTGCGAGCGGTCACAGAATGCCATTACCAGGGACGCCAAAAGCAGGCGCTAGAACCATCGAAAACATAAAAGCAAAACTTAAGCGCTACGCATAGCCAACCAATTCCACTATGAAATCCGACAACCAAACAGCCCCAAGTTGGTTTATTCAAACCATCATCAAAGCTCAGCCAACTCTAGAAGAACAAGCCGCAATGCGAGCATCACTCTACAAGCTGAATCAGTATTTGAGCAAGCTACGATAGGCCGTTAAGAAACCTCATTAGCATTCCCGCTAGTGAGGTTTTTCATTAGCATTTTTCCAAAGCTTAGCGACAATAGCGGCAATCACAACGCAGCAACCGATCACAATCCAGCCGTCTAAGCCACCCTCGACAAATCCACTATCAGGTGAGCAGTAAACCTCATCAAATCTAAGCAGTCTTGATACTCGGAATGTTCCATTTTGCCGCCGTGATAGCGGGCTAAGGATGCCCGCTTTTAGCGTATGATGCAAGCCAGTAACCCAGCAAACCAGATACCCAGATGAATAATGAAACTAACCACGATTACCAGTTACAAAGGCGGTGTTTCCAAATCGACAACCGCGATTCATCTGGCAACATTCCTCAGCGAGCATGGCAAAGTTTTAATTGTTGACTGCGATAAAAACAGGACGGCGATTGCATGGGCTGAGCGTGGCAATTTGCCGTTTGATGTGCTGGCAGAAAAGGCCGCTTATAAGGTGCTGTCAGATTATGATTTTGCGATTATCGACACACCCGCCAACCCAGACTCGAACGATCTGAAAGAGCTGGCTGAAGCTAGCGACCTGCTAATCCTGCCAACGTTGCCTGATGTTGTCAGCTTAGATCCGATGCTGCAAACCGCTGAGAATTTGAAGGGCACTAACTACCGGGCGCTGATTTCCATCGTGCCACCTATGCCCAATCGAGACGGTGAAAAGCTGAAGGCTGAATTATTGGCCGCTGAGTTTCCCGTGTTCGATGCGATGATCCGCCGCTCTATCGGATTCAGTAAAGCAGCGCTCGCAGGCAAGCCAGTTCGAGATTTAACAGGCGGTGATCGGATGGCTTGGAGCGATTACGAAAAATTAGGCAACGAAGTTTTAGAGGCATTGAAGGATGAGTAACTCAGATAAACCCAGCATGTTAGGAGCTGCTGTTCGAGCGGCCAAGCAAGCCAGCAAACCAGATAGCCAGCAAACCAGCAAGCAAGCTAGCAGTGCAACCAGCAAGCCAGATAAAGAAGTCAACCTATCGGTGAGGGTGCCTGAGTCTCAGCGCCGCTGGTGGGCAGCTCAGGCCAAAATGACGGGCAAGACAATGACCGATGTTATTAAAGCTGCGCTAACTGCTGAATTCGGAAACCCGCCTAAGTGAGCCAAAGCTGAATCGCCCGCAAGCCCTGTCTAGTGATGGGGCTTTTTATTGTCTGGTTATCTGGTCATCTGGTTTGCTGGCAATCTGGTCAAAAGGGAACAAGAAAGCTATAATAGGGGAACAAGTAAAGCAACGCCATAAGCCACTATGCCAACTGCAACCATCAAGCCAACTACGCTCGAAACTCTCAGGCCATACAGCAAGCTCGGGAAAAGCAACGGCAAAATTCAGGCCCGCATCTGTGATCTGCTTTTGCGCCTGGTTCAGACAGATGGCCCTGCCAAGGTTAAAGACCTATGCCTCTCTGAAGTGGCTTGGCTAGAAGCTGAGTATACGAATCCCAACACTCGCACCAGCTACATCACCGCCTACCGGAAGGCACTATCAGCCTATTTTGCTGAGCACCTACCGCCTGCTAGCCTGCTAAGCGAATACAAAGGCGTTAGCCAGCATCTAGCGCTCTGTCATCTGTTTGCCGCTGATGAAGATTACGCACAGAAGACAGCTAGCACCAAGGCCAAAACAGCAAAGCAGCGCGACAACCTCACAGCGTTTAATGCCGCCGCCGTGGTTGATGCCACTGCGCAGGCGCTAGCGTCCGATGATTGGCGCGAGCTGGCAGCCGGTTTGATTATGGCGGTTCAATGCCGTCCTTCCGATATGTTGCAAGCTGGCAAGTTTAAGGCCATCAGCAAATACAAGCTTGAATTTACAACCGGGCTAAAGAAGCGGGGTAAGTCGGTTACAGGTGAAATATTCTGTCTAGTCGATACGCTTACTTTTATGGATGCCTTCAGCCGATTGCGCCGCGAACCGGATGTGATGGAAATGAAGGACTGGAAATTAATAGAAGTCGATAGCGGCAAGAACAAAACCTTAAATCGTGCCGTCCGCCGCGTCTTTGGCGATAAGCGAGACGGCGGTGAAATCATCCCAGTGCCTCACGGTGAGAAAGAGCTGAGCTGTAAGAATCTGCGAGCTGCTGGTGTGAATGTTTCCTACTGGTTGCACGGTAGAGACAATCAGAGCTTAGGCCGCTTTGCTGAGCTTCAGCTACTACACGATAATCCTGGTACAGCCGCCAACTATGAGGACTTCTACGCTGCTGCTGATGACGGTAACCGCCTGTTGAAAGTTGGCGTTTTGAAGGATGAGAAGCTGAGCGCCAAGCCTAAGAGTGAAAAGCGTAGTTCTATCTCAGTCGATGCTCAACTACGCGACATGATTGGCGACGCTGAGCAGTGGGGTGAAGGTTCGCAGGCTGAGCGGCTAGAGCGGATTATTGCCAGGGCCAAGCAAGCCGATAGGTTAGAGCGTCAACTAGCGCTAGAGAGCGAGAAGAGACAAAAGGCTGAGCTGGATTTGAAGCGGCTACAGCAGGCAACCGCGAAGGGTGAGGGTATTGCCTCTCACGAGCAGCCAGCGCAGGTAGTAGCCGCCGCAAGTCATGTTGATGAAGCTACCGGGTTTGATTGGCGCTCAGTGCCTAATACTGAGCTGAATGGAGATCGCCGTCATGATGCCTATAAGGAAAAGTTGCGCCGCTCAGTTGAGGCTATTCAGGAATACAACGCAGGCCGCGAGCTAGATGAGCAGTTCGCTATCACCGGGTCTTTACTGCGTCAGCTCACTAAGGTTAAGCCGGGGAAGGTGAAAGAATGGATGCAGGCGAATAAGGCTGAGCTAGACGCCTACGATAGGGCTATGGGGTTCGCACCGCGCCAGAATACAGGCAAGCCCGATCCGCGTGAGGCTATCAAGTGGAGTGAAGTTGCCTATGGTGCTTATGAGTGGTAGGCTCGCCGCCACGCAAAGACGGTATAACCCGGTATAAGTTCAAATTTCTAAGGGACTTTACATAAGCTTTTTGTGCATAAAACCCGCAAGCCGTCAGTAATGGCGGCTTTTTTATGCCTAAATATACCATTCAAAGCAAGAAAAGTGCGTGTATAAACGCAGAAAGCATTACCGTAGCTTTACCCAATGCTCCTTCGGCGTAATTACGATTGGGTTATCGAAATCACTTACAGGGTCTACCAAATGAAAAAGATAAGCTGCTTGACTTTTGCACTCGCCACAGGCCTCATCGCTAGCTTAACTACAGGGATTGAGGCAGCGAACGCTGAAACAGCACGAACCTTCCTTATCCCTTTCACTGGTGTTGTCCACAACACTTGTTATACGCAAACGACAGCATCCAGCTCTGGCACATCTGATAAATCAATGTGTGATACTTATCAAACATCGTCATCTAATAGACCTCTTGCATAAATATTATGTGTTAAGGTAACGCCCCTGTTTCCTCTCGTCTAACAGGCGACAAGAGAACGCTCATGGTTGTAGAGCGCTGCAATCAGGTTGAACCGCAGGCCATAGCGTCTTCGTCGATTGCGATAGCGCAGGGCTAAAATTTTGAAGATTTTAAGCCGTCGATTGACATGCTCAATACAGACCCGTTCACTCCCCAAGGCTCGATTATACGCACGGTCTGACTCGGATAGTGCTTCGTTTTTAGGCTTTTTCTGGGGGAGGAAACAGTTGGCATGATAACGAGCCATGCCCTGATAGCCACTGTCTTCTAAGCTTTTGGTGTCAGCGTTGAAGTGTACGCCTGAAGTCTTAAATAACTTGAAGTCATGAGTGCGCCCATGACCGAAGTAGAGGCAGATGATATCGAGTGTGGCTTTGTCGATAATGACTTGGCACTTGAGCGTATGGCATTTCTTTTTGCCGGAGTAGAATGCTTTTTGTTTTCGTTTAGGCCGCTCAATCGGCGTTTCGGTTACATCCATCACGACCATTTCATACTGGCCGAAGCCCTGCACTAGGCGTTTCTTGCCAGGAAGTCGGAACAGCCGCGAAGCCATTAAATCGGTCTCAACTCGATGGACAATGCGACAAATCGTCGATTCTGAGACGGCCCAGTCGGTGGCAATATGAAAGTAGGTGCGATACTCACGCCAATACTCTAGCGCCACTAAAATCTGATTCTCAACCGATAACTTGTGCGGTCGCCCGCGCAGCTTCACTGACGGCAACTGCGCACTCACCCCCTTAACCATGCGCTTGAAGGTCGCTCTTTGGACACCGAATCGACGCTTAAACTGGCTGAGGCTGAGGGCTTGGCTGGCTTCGTAGTTCATCTGTCTGTGAGGGAAACAGTGAACCAAAGTCTACAAAACTACCATGAATCCTATTATGCAAGAGGTCTAATACTGAGACTGTTCAGGTCAGCCAGAACAATACCGAAGTCGCTAGTTCTGCTCAAGACGATTCAGCCGACCGCACAAACAGTCAAACAACTACTGTTGTGAGATAACGATATTGTCGGATCTATCAAAGTTCTCACCAGGGCGGTAAAAGCTACAAGCTGGTACAGCGCCCATAGCTTCCAAATCAACACGTCCACCGCTCCCACCAAGTTTTTTCTCACAGGTATTCTACTGAGTCAGATCGCGTTGCTCAGCTAAAGTCACAGGTCAAAGCGCCATCTTCATTAGTTCTTGAGAGGGATAGCATTACCGGCTAAACGTATTTTTTTCGCAGCCTTATCTGCCCCTCTACGATCCAGCACTGCGGAGATTTGATGAATAGCCTCAACCATCTGCATTTCGGTAGGGGCGTACTCTACCGAACAAGCCGCACGCGACAAATCTTTCAATAGATCGGCGACAGGCTTTACGGAGCTAGCGCCTAATCTCTGAGAATACTCACGCTCTTTTGCTGCTACCCAGGCTCGAATCATATCAAGCTGCTCGCTGGTCAGATTTTGTAACATGCGCTTCTCTATCAGTTTTCTTGATGGTTTTGCTGCACTATTTTTGTTCACTGTCTTTATTCACTGTTTTTTATTCAGTAGCCTGGTTTGCCTTGGTAGAGCTACCAAGTAGTTTAGAGGCTTCCCTTACTTGCTAGGTACGATTAACCCCCACCACCCCTTCAGAGCGATTCTGAGGGGGTTTTGTTTTGCCAGCCACCCACCCAGCGAGCCAGCCACGGGAAAGAGGATCAAGCCGGGGTCATATCGTCAGTTTTAGGCGGTGCAGAACTTCAGTTATTAAGAAGATCTATATTCTGAAGTTCTGCACTTCAGTTTTATGAGCCGATCCAAGCCAGTGAGTAACGAGATATCAAGGGTTTCAGCGTATACTATTGTCATACATTGTCATACAATAAGGTCAAAGAATGCAGCGAGTTCCTTTGAGCGCAAGGGTTTCAGCCGATTTAGATAGTTCAGCTAGGGCAAAAGCGGCGGCTGAGGGGGTGAGCCTATCTGCCATCGTTGAGCGAGCGTTAGCGGCCTATCTAAGCCAAGCCGATAATCAGCCAGCTAGCGCGAGCGAACTTGAGAAGCTAGCCGCAAGGGTAAGACAGCTCGAAGCACAGCAAAGCAGCCATCCAGGGCGAAAGGGCAAGTATCGCCGCTGAGGGATTCCGCGAGCGCTAGCGATGCGCCCAAGGCCGAAGGCCGCTGCGAAAGCTTAGGCCGATAGCCAGCCAGCTAGCGCGAGCCGCTGATTGTGATCGCCGCGATTTTCGGGGCTGTGCTTCTAGAGCTGGTGAAGCCGTTACGTTTGAGCCACTATTTACGCTTTGAGGCGTCTACAGTTGTTCCCTGTTTTGTTCTTGTTCCTTTATCCCCTTACACTGGCAGAGTATAAGGGGTTTTTGTTCCCTAATAGCAGCCAAAGAGTAACAGGATA
>Ga0115545_1000506_pt1 | contig 21125 bp, 24 predicted proteins | sample COGITO_mtgs_1003_FD_87188 | JGI IMG/M metagenome (GOLD analysis project Ga0115545, IMG submission 87188) | Pelagic marine microbial communities from North Sea - COGITO_mtgs_100330 | ecosystem: Environmental > Aquatic > Marine > Epipelagic | place: Germany:Helgoland, sampling site Kabeltonne...
AATCAACCAACTGAAGTTATTCTTGATGGAACTGCAACGACACTCATTATTGGTGCCAATGGTGCTGGTAAGTCAACTATTCTTGATGCATTGACATTCGTCTTGTATGGTAAGTCATTTCGTAAGATTAATAAAGCACAACTTATCAACTCTACAAATGAGAAGAGTTGTTTAGTTGAGATTGAATTTGATGTCAATAGTGTTGTATGGAAAATTCAACGTGGTATCAAACCAAACATCTTTAAGATTACACGTAATGGTGAGGAGTTAGATCAATCACACTCTGCGATAGACCAACAGAAGTGGTTAGAACAGAATGTTCTCAAGATGAACTATAAGAGTTTCACACAGATTGTGATCTTGGGTTCTTCTACCTTTGTACCCTTTATGCAACTACCTGCATCTAGTCGTAGAGAAGTTGTAGAAGATCTTCTTGACATCAAAATCTTTTCATCAATGAATGACCTAATCAAATCTAAGATTCGTATCATTCGTGAAGAAACAAAGACTCTACAGTTGAAGAAAGAATCGATTCAAGATAAAGTCGATATGCAAAAAGACTTTATCGATAAACTTGAGAGTCAAAGTAAGGAAGATATTACTACAAAGACTAATAGTATCGAATCTATCAATACTGAAATCGAAACTTTGTTTCAGAAAAGTTTAACTGAAGAAGATAGACTGACAGAACTCAATAAATCTTTAGAAAAGTTTGAAGGAGCTCAACAAAGACTTCGAGAATTTGGTAATGTCAAAGGTAAATTGTCACAACGAATACAGACTATTGTAAAGGAACATAAATTCTTCAGTGAAAATACGGTTTGTCCCACCTGTGACCAGGACATTGAAGAATCATTCCGTGTAAATAGAATTAGTGATTCTCAAAATAAAGCAGAAGAGTTGCGTGAGGGGTTTGAACAACTCCAAGGTGCAATTAAAGACGAAGAGTTGAGAGAATCACAATTTAATCAACTCACCAAGGACACTACAAAAGTACTTAATGAAATTTCTTCATTCAATGTTCAAATCTCTAGTCTACAGAAACAGGTTAGGGGACTGGAATCAGAAATTCAAACTGTTACCAGTCAGATCCAGAATAGAAATACTGAACATGAAAAGTTAGAAACCTTAAGAAGTACCCTTGATCAAACATACGATGAACTTACTAAGCGGAAAGAGAATATTTCCTACCATGATTTCGTATACAGTCTTCTTAAAGATGGTGGAGTCAAGGCAAAGATTATTAAGAAGTATCTTCCTCTCATCAACCAACAGGTAAATAACTACCTTCAGATGATGGACTTCTACATCAACTTCAAACTTGATGAAGAATTTAACGAGACGATTGAATCACCGATTCATGAGGACTTCTCCTACGCATCTTTCAGTGAAGGTGAGAAGATGAGAATCGACTTGTCTCTACTCTTTACCTGGAGAGAAATCTCTAGAGTTAAAAACTCTGTCAACACTAACCTGATGATCCTAGACGAGGTTTGTGATAGTAGTCTGGATGGAAGTGGATCAGATGACTTTATGAAAATCATTCGATATAGACAACCAAATACAAATGTGTTTGTCATTTCTCATAAGGATGGTATCGAAGATAAATTTGATCAAGTCATTCGATTTGATAAGTTTAAAGGGTTCTCTAGAAAGGTATGACTAGATTTTCAGATTGTCTTCTTGATACGAATATATTTCCTAGTTTCATTGTGTCCACTGATTTGACTTCTCTTATCAATACTGATGATGTCAGATCCGACTTTATTAATCTTAGGAATAAAGATCCTGGAATAAAAAGAACCAATATTCATGGTTGGCATTCAAAACCATGTAGTTATGATGATGGACAGTTTACTCTTGGAACTGAGTTTCAACATATAAAAAAAATATTTGATCTTACTGAGGAGTTTGTTAATGACTTCTTAGAATCAAATCATACTAACTTGTTTGCCGATAAAATATTTTCCTGGTTATTGGAGAATGGACCCGGTGCTTATAATGTAATTCATAATCATGGAAAACTAGATCTTATCGGTGTCTACTACGTTGAGGTCCCAAAAAAGTCTGAAGGATTGACATTGGTTAGAACCGATGCATTTACTCATACTGCTCTATGTTCCTCAAATGGTTCTAAGGAATTTGATTCTGAATTTACGATAGACGCCATCGTTGGAAGATTATATATTATCCCTGGAAATTTGTACCACTATGTAAAGCCCTTTGACGGGGAAGGATACAGAAGATCAATAGTATTCAATATAAACTGTTCACAAAATAATGTTTAGTTAGATTACAAGTATACAAATGTTAGTAAACTAACACAAAGTAGACTATATAATACAGTGATACGGAGAATACTATGAAAGACCTTTTATCACGGAACGAACTAGCATCATGGCAATGGGATGACAAGACAACCAATGAGGAGGTGCGAGATCAAGTCACAGATTACTTTCAATGTATTTCTGATTGCGAAATTATCGATAGTACCGCAAGGAGGTTCTGCCGTCACATTCTTACCGAATAAAAACGACTAAGGAGTTTAAAACCAAAGTCCCCTTCACCTAATAAGTGGAGGGGATTGGTCTATGTGCCAATAATAGAACTGTACAACCCGACCATTTTTTGGTCGGGTTTTGTTATATACTATGTCTATCGGAAACGAAATGACTATGGTCAACTACGAAATCAAATCACAACTTGCAAAACTTCTTGCCACCGAAGATATTTTAGTAGAGAATCGTAATATTGAAACTGCACAGTTTGATGTAGAGAATAGAGTCCTGACTCTTCCTATGTGGAAACGAGCAAGTGAGAGTGTCTATGATATGTTGGTGGGTCACGAAGTTGGTCACGCACTTTATACACCTAATGAATGGGATTGGGAAGATCGAGTTCCTCAACAGTTTGTGAACGTCACTGAAGATGCTCGTATTGAGAAACTGATGAAACGTCGGTATCCTGGTCTAGCAAAGAGTTTCTATAAAGGTTATAAAGAACTATCTGACCAAGACTTCTTTGAGCTTGGTGATAGAGATATTCAAGATATGAATCTTGCTGACCGTATCAACCTTTACTATAAGATTGGTAATTTCATTGATGTACCTATTGATGATGGTGAAGAGAAAGATATTCTGGACATTGTAGGTAAGACAGAAACTTTTGATGAAGCAGTTCTTGCAGCAGAAGTTCTTTACAAGTATTGTATTGGTGAGGTGGAAGAACAACAGGAGACTGTTAAAAATGTACCTACCACTCAAAACAAAGAAGGTTCTGTTGATAGTGAACCAGAGAAAGAAGAAACCTCTGGTACTGAAACACCAGAAGTTTCAGGTTCTACAGAAGGTTCTACAGAAGGTTCTAGTGATGATACTGTTAAGGAAGAACCTCAAGTTCAGACAGACCAAACTTTCAATGAAGGTACTCAAGAACTCAATGGTATAACTGAACAAAGTAGAAATCCTGAATACCATGAGGTTCCTGAAGTTGATGTAGAACAACTTATTATTTCAAATACTAAATGTCACAAAGAGATAAGTGAACACTGGACAAAACTGTCTACTGAAGAAACTTATTGGGACGAGTATTCAAGAACATACCGTAAAATCCAAGCAACAGATTTTACCTATGTTGACAGTGAGTATATTAAGTTCAAATCATCTACTCAAAAAGAAGTTAACTATCTTGTAAAGGAGTTTGAATGTAAGAAGTCTGCAGATGCATACACACGGTCTCTGACTGCAAAGACTGGTGTATTAGATTGTACTAAACTTCATACCTACAAATACAATGAAGACCTATTCAAGAAGGTAAATGTACTACCTGACGGTAAGAATCATGGTCTTATCTTTATTCTTGACTGGTCAGGTTCTATGGCTACTACTCTTCTTTCTACCATAAAGCAACTCTTCAATTTGATTTGGTTCTGTAAGAAAGTAAATATTCCATTCGATGTATATGCATTCAGTAACAACTACATTGAAAACCGACATACAGAAAAGCGGTACACTCAAAGATTTGAAGATATCGAATATCAAGATGTGAAAGATAACATGTTGGTAGTTTCTCCTGACTTCAATCTTCTTCACTTCTTTACTAGTGACACAAGAAAGGCAGAACTTGATAAGCAGATGTTGTCTTTGTATCGAATCGCATATTCCTGTTCAATGAATGCAAACTATGAACCTCCATTGAACTTCTCTCTTTCTGGTACTCCATTGAATGAAGCAATTGTTTGTCTTCATCATATTATTCCTCAATTTCAAATGAAGAATAAAGTTCAAAAAGTCAATACAGTTATTCTGACTGACGGTGAAGCCAATCACTTACCAGTATTCAGAACTTGTGATTACATGGGTGGTAAGATGTCCATTGCTCGAATGAGTCCTAGTGATTATATTCGTAATCGTAAGACTGGACACACTTATAAAGTTCCTAGTCAATACTATGAATTCACAGAACTTCTATTGAAAGACTTGAAAGAAAGTTTTCCTGATGTAAATCTTATCGGTATTCGTATTGCTTCTAATCATGAATTCAAACCTTTCTTACGTCGGTACATGGAAGTGAACGATGAACTTATGAAAGTTGTTCGCAAAGAAAAGTTCTATGAGATTAAGAACTCAGGTTATACTTCTTACTTTGGTATGTTAGATACTGGTCTGAATAATGACATTGAATTTGAAGTTGATGAGGGAGCATCTAAATCAAAAATCAAATCGGCATTTGCCAAAAATCTTAAGGCCAAGTCTCTAAATAGAAAAGTACTTAGTCAATTCGTCAACCTGATCTCCTGACCAGTTTGACAACTGTCCCAACCACCCACCACTACGGGTGGTTTTGGACTATATTAGCTTTGTTGACCACACCACATACATCATGGCACTATCAAAAGAATACGTAGTCACTTCTCTTCAAGCACTGTACGGTAAAAATGTTACTTCTGGTGACCTTCGTGCCTGGTGTTCAATGAATGACTGTAACTATCAGACTGTAACTAAAAAACTAGACGAATATAAGACTGGTCGGGGTAAGTGGAATCTTACCGTTCAAGAACAACTAGAACAAACCTATCAAGCAACTCCTGCAACTCCTGCAGTCGAACAAGATCTCATTCCTGTAAAAGATAATACCTTCGTCAAGTTTGGTAATTTTACAGACATCAAAAAGATTATTCAGTCCCGTCTGTTCTATCCATCATTCATCACGGGTCTTTCTGGTAATGGTAAAACGTTCTTGGTTGAACAGGCTTGTGCTCAACTCAAGAGAGAACTAATCCGTGTCAACATTACTATCGAGACTGACGAAGACGATCTTATTGGTGGCTTTCGTCTTGTTAACGGCGAAACTGTTTGGCATAACGGTCCAGTCATCGAGGCTCTGGAACGTGGAGCAGTGTTGCTTCTAGATGAGGTTGACCTGGCATCTAATAAAATCCTATGTCTTCAATCTATTCTTGAAGGTAAAGGTGTTTTCTTGAAGAAGACCGGTAAGTTTGTACAACCCAAGGAGGGATTCAATGTTATTGCAACTGCAAATACTAAAGGTAAAGGCAGCGATGACGGTCGGTTTATTGGAACTAACGTTCTCAATGAGGCATTTCTAGAACGTTTCTGCATTACTCTTGAGCAAGAATATCCAACAACCAAGACAGAACAGAGAATTCTAGAAGGGATTGCTTTGGACCTTAGTATCGAAGACCGAAAGTTCTGTAAGCATCTCTGTGACTGGGCTGACATCATTCGTAAGACATTCTATGATGGTGGTATTGAAGATGTTATCTCAACTCGTCGTTTGATTCACATCGTCCGTGCTTATAGTATCTTTGGTGACAAGAGTAAAGCAATTAGGGTCTGTATTAATCGTTTTGATGATGAAACCAAGTCCTCCTTCTTGGAACTTTATGACAAAGTAGATGCCAATTTTGAGATGAAAGTTGACAACGAGGAGGATAATTGATAGAATGACCGCATGGAGTTTATTATATGATCACATGAATTCTTTACCAGAGGAGGGGTATGAATGGACCCCTCTTGTTTCTAATGAGGACAAAATTGAATTGACGGAATCCAAACAAGTTGAACCAAACCTTAGTGTTAGTAGTAGACCATGGAAGTATAATGAAGAAGAGATTGTAAGAGAACTTCTTCAGTATATTAGAGGGACCTATGGTCAACACTACGCTGTCAATGACCAGAACATTCAAACACTGGATTTCATTGAGGCTTCTCATGGTGACGGGGAGGCATTTTCTAGAGATAACATTCTCAAGTATACTTCCCGTTATGATAAGAAGGGGACCCCAAAGCGTGACATTATGAAGATTATGCACTATGCTGTTCTTCTAATGTTCTTTCACAACAAAAACTCTCAAACTACTAGTAACTACGAAACATTTTAATTATGAAACTGTCTGAATCCACTGTTGGTCTCCTTAAGAACTTCTCTTCTATCAACCAATCTATTTTGTTCAAGCAAGGTAGTAAGTTGCGTTCAATCTCAGTAATGAAGAACATCCTGGTTGAAGCTAATGTTGCTGAAGAATTCCCTAAAGATTTTGGTATCTATGACCTGAACCAATTCTTGAATGGTCTGTCTCTTCACTCTTCTCCAGACCTTGATTTTGAACGGGACCAGTATGTTGTCATCAAAGAAGGTAAGTCACGTTCGAAGTATTTCTTTGCAGACCCATCTGTAATTGTTGCTCCACCTGAGAAAGAGATTACACTTCCTTCTGAGGATGTATGTTTTGAACTGACCAGTCAACAACTTGAGAAACTCAAGAAGGCTGCATCAGTTTATCAACTTCCTGATGTATCTGCCATTGGTGAGAATGGTGTCATCAAACTTGTCTCTCGCGATAAGAAGAACGACACTTCTAATGACTTCTCCATCATTGTTGGTGAGACTGATACTGAGTTTGTATTCAACTTCAAAGAAGAGAACCTGAAGATTATTCCTGGTAACTATAATGTAGTTGTATCTTCTAAACTGTTGTCTCGTTTTAGTAATCAGAACTACGATGTTCAATACTACATCGCACTTGAACCCGACTCTACCTTTGGTTGATTATGACTGACTGGACAGAACAATATGGTAATCTTCCTGGCTCTGAGTTAGATAAGATTGCAGTTCTTCGTGTCATGGAATGTACTAATGGTGTTATCCAATATGCATTCCGTGATGGCTTAGACCATGCATTACCAATCGAACAAACCCGAGAGGTAATGAAATTTAGTATGTCATGTATTAAGAACATGGCAATACCTCTTAGAGAAGAGACTATTACCTTTCTACCAGAAACTGAAGAACTCATGCGTCAAGCAAGAGAGTTCTATATCAATGGTGTGAAGAAAGGTAGTGATAAAGACTATGCTGAGTTTATGAGAATTTCTGAAGCCACTGCACAAGTATGTGGTATGGAAAGGATTGTAACAGCATTGAAACTTTTGGAAAGAGAGGTTGACGTTTTTCCTGAAGGCACACTAAACTGGGGTGTGCAATACTTGATGCAATTTTTTAATAATGAATATCTTCGTGACTTCTTCGAATCCATGGCAGAGCGCCAGGGTTCTACCTGACAAGCACATTGTCAAGATGCCTCTAGAGACGTGTCAGATGCTCTCTATTGTCTGTTCAGACAAGTGGGGTCATGGGTTCGGTACCTTACCCAAGGCCGATGGAACCCCATACAGCACAGAGAAAGGTGCCTTCCGTAACCACCCCTGTACCATCTGGGCCAATGAGTACGTGATGAACTGGCAGTGGTTACTTGCACACGGGTTTGCTCTTTGTAGTGAGTATGCCGCAAGGTATGGTAAAGTACACACATGTTTCACTACCTTGAATGCCGCAAAAGAAATCCTACCAACTGGAGATCCTACCGGTAGGTCTGGTAAAGAAACAACTCCTTTTGTATTTGCTGGACCTGATGAGTTCAAGTACGATACAACAGTTGATATCTACACAAAGTACAAGATGTATGTCGCATCTAAACCATGGGTAAAAGATAACTATCTTCGCCTCCCCCATCGTAAACCTGATTGGATTTGATAATGAGTCGTAGTGAATTTGTCTGGGTTGAATCTTATCGACCTGAGACTATTGAAGATTGTATTCTTCCTGATGGGATCAAGAATACATTTAAACAATTTGTAGAGAAGGGTGAAGTCCCTAACCTACTTTTGTCTGGTCCACCTGGATGTGGTAAAACCACAGTGGCCAAAGCCCTTTGTTATGAATTAGGAGTAGATTATTATGTCATCAATGGATCCGATGAAGGACGATTCCTTGATACTGTCAGAAACAATGCGAAGAATTTCGCTTCGACCGTCTCGCTTTCGTCAAGTGCTAAACACAAAGTCATTATCATTGACGAAGCTGACAACACAACCCCAGATGTACAACTCTGCTTACGGGCGTTTACTGAGGAGTTCATTGGCAATTGTAGATTCATCTTCACCTGCAACTACAAAAATAAGATCATTGCTCCCCTCCACTCCCGATGTGCAGTCATCGACTTTGCCATTAAGGGAAAAGAACGACAGGAACTTGCAGCCAAGTTTTTCAACCGTCTCAGGACTATACTTGAGAAGGAGAGTGTGGAATATGATCCGAAAGTACTTGTCGAACTAATTCAGAAACACTTCCCTGACTGGAGACGAGTTCTTAATGAACTTCAACGATACTCCGTAAGTGGTAAGATTGATACTGGTATTCTCGCAGCATTTAGTAATGTCAAAACAGACAACTTGTACCAGAGTCTCAAAACTAAAGACTTCTCTAAAGTCAGAAAGTGGGTTGTTGATAATCTGGACAATGATCCTAGTGTACTTATTCGTAGTATTTACGATGCTATATACACACACTTGGAAGGTTCTGGGATTGCTGCTGCTGTCCTCATTATTGCTAAGTATCAGTTTCAAAGTGGATTCGTCGCGGACCAAGAGATAAATATGTTGGCTTGTCTCACAGAGATAATGGTAGAATGCGAGTTCAAATAACAAGTATTCCAAGTAGAATTGGTATGGCCATGCTTATGGTCTACTGGTTAGTTATGGGTGGTATGGCCATCAACTTGTATTATCACAACACAAATATTGAACAAAATTATGAACGTTAAAGTATTTCGTATGTCTTCTGGGGAAGATGTAGTTGCAGAGGTCCTTGAAGATAAGGATGAAGGTCTTATTGTTATGAATGCGATTGTTGCATTTAATCAAGGTGATGGGCAACTTGGTTTCGCACCTTATGCTCCTCTTCTAAAACGAACCGAGAAGGAACTAGAAATTAATAAGAAGTGGATTGTTTACATTGCTAATGTAAATGACGAACTCGTTGAAAAATATGAGGAGATGTTCTCTCCAATTGCAAAACCAAGTTCAAAATTGATTCTCTGATATATGACTACTGAATTGAAGGATTGGTTGAACTCGATCAACTTTACCAAAGAGAATCTTATCGAAGAAGATTCAACTCTTGTTAAAGAATATCCCCCCTTTATTATTAATAAATGTTTGTCAGGTCACTTGGATTGTGTCTTGTTTGCTAATGAAATGAATAAGTATCATTTCTTAGATAAAGATATGCAATATAATTTTTATCTAAATATATTGAGAAAGAGGAAGAGATTCTCTCCTTGGCTTAGAAAGGAAAAGGTATCAGATTTAGAGTTTGTCAAACAATACTATGGTTATAGTAATGAGAAAGCATCTCAGGTACTGAAAATACTATCTAATGAACAAATTGATTTTATCAAACAACGACTTGACACTGGTGGAAAAAAATGAATCAGACTGCTGAACCTCAGGTAGATTGGTCTCAGGACCAAATGGTTGAGATCCGATTGAATGAACCTGATGACTTTCTTAAAGTTAGAGAAACTTTGACTCGTATTGGTGTTGCTTCTAGAAAAGAAAAAAAGTTGTATCAGTCCTGTCACATTCTTCATAAGCAAGGTAAGTATTTTATCGTCCACTTCAAAGAGTTGTTTGCGCTAGATGGTAAATACGCTAATCTTACTATTAACGATGTTCAGCGTAGGAATCGTATTACTAAGCTTCTTGCTGATTGGGGACTCATTACGATAGTCAAAGAAGATTCAATTCTTGATATTGCACCACTGAATCAGATTAAAGTTTTGTCCTATAAGGATAAACAAGAATGGATTCTAGAACAAAAATATAACATTGGCAAGAGAGGTAAGACTGAAGAGTCTGAATAAATAAGTGTGAGACTCCTTTCGTGCGGTCTCTACAAAAGTCGGAAACCCTTATAGGTAGATACGGTTTATACTGTATCTACTTTTTTTGTTGGGGATAAATATACCGGATGCCTTCGGGATCCACACAACACAAACTCGCTTTAATAAGGAGCTTAAAATGACCAATCTAACGAAGTATAATGCTGCCGATTTGGATCAGCTAATGCATCAGATTACCAGAAATTCTATTGGTATGGATGATTACATTACTAGAATTTTCAACGCATCTACTCAAAACTATCCTCCATATAACGTAGTTCAGGTAAATAGTACTGAAACGCGTTTAGAAATCGCACTAGCAGGATTCAAAAAGGAAGAAGTAAATGCTTACACCGAGTATGGAAAACTTTTTATCAGGGGGGAAAAAGAACCATCTGACGAGACAGGGACGTTTATCCACAAGGGTTTGGCTCGAAGAAACTTTGAGCGATCCTGGACCCTCGCTGAAGACACCGAAGTCTCCAACGTCGTATTTGAAGACGGACTTCTATCAGTGACCCTTACGAAGGTTATTCCAGAACATCATCAGCGTAAAGAGTATCTCTAAATAATAGAGGGCTACCTTGTAAATATCGTCGTCGCAGAGGGGTAACTGTCCACTAGCAGTTGACACCCCTCTTTTTTATTAGTATAATTAATTTAGAAAAATTGTAAAAAAATGACCGTAAAACTTTTACTTCTGAAGTCTGGGGAAGATGTAGTCGCAGACATTCAGGAAATGGTTCTTGAGGAAAAGGTAGTTGGTTACTATCTTAAGTATCCTTGTAGAGTAAAACTTGTTGCTGATATGAGTCAGACAGAAGGTAATACTAAAGTTCCATCTAAAATTCAACTTCAACCATGGATGCCACTAAGTTCTGACAAAGTAATTCCTGTGGTTTCTGACTGGGTAGTTACAATTACTGAACCAGTGAATCAACTAAAAACAATGTACCAAGATGGAGTAGACCAGTATGAAGCTAGAGAATCTCAAAGTGCTAGTTCTGACGAATCAACAGATTCTGTTAGCACAGATTGAAGAAGTAACCTGTGAACTTGGTGAACCTGACTGTAAAATGACGGAACCATTTATTTTAAGTGATGACTTGACCATGACATTACAACCTTGGTTAATCAACATCACAACTGAAAATACCTTTATGATTCACTCGGACAAAATCTTGACGATTACGGAACCCAATAGTAAACTGAAGGACAAGTACGAGAGCCTGGTGAAGGAATGAAGTTTTACACGAACATTCAATTGGTTGGAAACAATGTTCTCGTCCGTGGTTATGAAAATGGTAAGAGTGTCATGTTCAAAGATGAGTTCCAACCAACTCTCTTTGTTAACTCCAACCGAGAGTCAAAGTATAAAACACTAGAGGGAGATAACTTAGAACCTATTATTCCAGGTTCTATTCGTGACTGCAGAGAGTTCTACAAGAAGTATGATGGTGTAGATAACTTCAAGATTTATGGTAATGACCGATATGCATTCCAATACATCTCAGAAAAGTATCCTGAAGATGAGATTAAATTTGACATTACAAAGATCAATCTGATTACGATTGATATTGAGGTTCAGGCAGAGAATGGATTCCCTGACCCAGACTCTTGTTCTGAAGAGATGTTGACTATCTCTGTTCAGGACTATACAACCAAACAGATTACAACCTGGGGTAGAAAGGCATATACTCCATCCCAGAGTAACGTAACTTATTACCACTATGAAAATGAGATTGACATGCTCAACTCATTTATTTCCTGGTGGAATCGAAACCCACCAGAGATTGTGACTGGATGGAATGTAAAACTGTATGATATTCCATACTTGTGTGGAAGAATCGATCGCATAATGGGACTCAAGAAGTTAAAACTTCTGTCTCCTTGGAATATTGTGAGTCAAGAATCAGTCTTTATTAAAGGTAGAGAGTTCAATACTTTTGATATTGCTGGAGTTACTACTCTAGATTATCTTGAACTTTATAAGAAGTTTACTTATAAGGCTCAGGAATCATATCGACTTGACTACATTGCAGAGGTAGAACTTGGTCAGAAGAAACTGGACCACTCCGAGTTTGATACCTTCAAAGACTTCTATCGTGGTAACTGGAAGAAGTTTGTAGACTATAACATCGTTGACGTGGAACTTGTTGACCGTATGGAAGACAAGATGAAACTGATTGAGTTGGCATTGACCATGGCATATGATGCCAAGGTGAACTATGTTGATGTGATGTTTCAAGTTCGTATGTGGGATACCATCATCTATAACTATCTCAAGAAGAGAGACATTGTTGTACCTCCTAGAGATAGAAGTGAGAAGGAGAAGAGGTACGAAGGTGCATATGTAAAACAACCTATTCCTGGTGTCTATGACTGGGTGGTGTCGTTTGACTTGAACTCCCTGTACCCTCACCTGATGATGCAGTACAACATCTCACCAGAGACCCTGGTGGAGGAGAAACATCCCTCTGCAACCATTGATAGGATCTTGAATAAAGAGATTACCTTTGAGATGTATAAGGACTACGCAGTGTGTGCAAACGGTGCAATGTTCCGTAAGGATATTAGAGGGTTCATGCCTGAGTTGATGGAGAAGATGTATGCAGAACGTAAGATTTATAAGAAGAAAATGCTCCAAGCCCAACAGGAGTATGAGAAGAAACCTACCAAACAATTAGAGAAGGATATTGCCAAATACAATAACTTCCAGATGGCTCGTAAGATTGCATTGAACTCTTGCTATGGTGCAATTGGTAACCAATACTTCCGTTTCTTCAAACTTGCCAATGCAGAAGCTATCACGCTTTCAGGACAAACATCTATTCGGTGGATTGAGAACAAGGTAAACGGGTATCTAAATAACCTATTGCAAACTCAAGATACCGATTATGTCATTGCATCTGACACTGACTCAATCTATATTAACTTTGGACCTATTGTTGATAAATTTCTTTCTAGTAAGTCTGATAATAAGGTTGAGGTTGTGTCCATACTTAATAAGATCTGTGAAGAGAAGTTGGAACCTTTTATTGAGGAGTCTTACCAGGAACTTGCGACGTATGTAAATGCATATGACCAGAAGATGCAGATGAAACGGGAGAACATTGCAGACCGTGGAATCTGGACAGCAAAGAAGAGATACATTCTCAATGTATGGGATAGTGAAGGTGTAAGATACTCAGAACCTAAACTAAAGATTATGGGTATTGAGGCAGTCAAGTCATCAACACCTGCACCATGTAGGAAGATGATTAAGGATGTTCTTAAGTTGATGATGAATGGAACAGAAGATGAGGTGATTGATTTTATTGAAGACTCTAGACAGAAGTTTAATAAGATGCGACCAGAAGACATTGCATTCCCTCGTTCAGTATCTGATGTAAAGAAACATAAGAGTCATTCAACTATCTACGGTAAGGGTTCTCCTATTCATGTTCGTGGGTCACTTCTATATAATCATTATATTAAAGAACATGGATTGACAAACAAGTATTCTTATATTAACAATGGTGAAAAGATTAAATTTATCTATCTCAAGACACCAAATATTATTAGAGAGAATGTAATCTCATTCATTTCAGATTTCCCCAGTGAGATTGGTCTTGACAAGTACATTGACTATGACCTACAATTCAACAAAGCCTTCTTAGAACCACTCAAGACTATTCTTGATGCGATCGGATGGCATGTTGAGAAAACCGTAAACCTTGATTCATTTTTTGCCTGATGGACTTCTTAAAAGATATTGTAAAAGAGATTGGTGATGAGTACACACAACTTGCCTCAGACATCGACGAAACCGAAACCTTTGTGGACACGGGTTCTTACGTTCTTAATTCACTGGTCTCAGGTAGTATATTTGGTGGTGTTTCTGGGAATAAGATTACTGCCATTGCTGGTGAGTCTTCTACTGGGAAGACTTTCTTTAGTCTCGCTGTGGTTAAGAATTTTATGGATAGTAATCCTGACGGTTACTGTTTGTACTTTGACACTGAGGCAGCAGTTAACAAATCTCTTCTTTCAAGTCGTGGTATTGACTTAACCAGACTGGTTGTTGTGAATGTCGTAACAATTGAACAGTTTAGACAGAAGGCACTACAGGCTGTTGATATATATTTAAAAACACCAGAAGACGAACGTAAACCTTGTATGTTCGTGTTAGATTCTTTGGGTATGTTATCGACTGAGAAAGAGATAACTGATGCATTGAATGATAAACAAGTTCGAGACATGACTAAATCTCAACTTGTCAAAGGTGCATTTAGGATGTTAACATTGAAACTTGGTCAAGCAAACATTCCAATGATTGTTACCAATCATACCTACGATGTTATTGGTTCTTACGTTCCTACTAAAGAAATGGGGGGTGGTAGTGGTCTTAAGTACGCTGCTAGTACTATCATCTATCTCAGTAAAAAGAAAGAAAAGGATGGAACGGAAGTCGTTGGAAACCTTATCAAGGCAAAGACTGCTAAGTCGCGTTTAAGCAAGGAGAACAAAGATGTTACTATTCGACTCTATTATGATCATCGTGGTCTTGATCGGTATTATGGCTTACTTGAGTTAGGAGAACTTGGTGGACTATGGAAGAATGTTGCCGGCCGGTATGAGATGGACGGTAAGAAAGTCTATGCCAAGGCAATCCTGAAAGACCCAGAAACATACTTCACCCCAGAGGTGATGGAACAATTAGATCAAATCGCACGGAAAGAGTTTAGTTATGGAGAAGGTTGAATTTCTTGTACTCAAGAATCTATTACATAATGAAGACTTCTTAAGAAAATGTATTCCCTTTATCAAACCAGATTACTTCCAAGATACTAATCAGAAGATTGTATTTGAGGAAATAACTGACTTTGTAAATCAGTATAATGATGTTCCAACTCAAGAGATTCTTTCTATTGAGATTGAGAAAAGAAGTGACATCAATGAGTCTAACTTCAAGGAAGTTACTCAACTCATTAGTTGTCTAGAAAACGAACCAACCGACCATGATTGGTTGTTAAATACCACTGAAAAGTGGTGTAGAGAAAGAGCCATCTATTTGGCTTTGATGGAATCAATTCAGATTGCAGACGGTCAGGATAATAATAAAGCTCCTGATGCAATTCCATCTATTCTTTCTGATGCACTCGCTGTAAGTTTTGATAATCATGTTGGCCATGATTATCTTCTAGACTACGAAGAGAGGTATGAGTCTTACCACAGAAAAGAGAATAGAATACCATTCGACTTGGACTTCTTTAACAAGATTACAAAAGGTGGTCTTCCTAATAAGACACTCAACATCGCCCTTGCTGGGACTGGTGTCGGCAAGTCTTTGTTTATGTGTCATATGGCTTCTTCTGTTCTTCTTACTGGTAAGAACGTATTGTATATTACTATGGAGATGGCTGAAGAGAAGATTGCAGAAAGGATTGACGCCAATCTTTTGAATGTAAATATTCAAGACATAGGTGAACTTCCTAAACAGACTTTTGAGAAGAAGGTAACAAACCTCGCACAAAAGACTCAAGGAACACTTATCATCAAAGAATACCCAACAGCAAGTGCTCATAGTGGACATTTTACAGCACTTCTTAATGAGCTTGCACTTAAGAAGTCATTTAGACCTGACATTATTTTTATTGATTACCTCAATATTTGTGCTTCCTCTAGGTATAGGGGAGGTAGTAATGTTAATTCATATACAGTTATTAAAAGTATTGCTGAAGAACTTAGAGGATTGGCTTGCGAAGCAAACGTCCCTATCGTATCTGCCACGCAGACCACTCGTTCTGGTTATGGTAGCTCTGATGTCGAGCTTACTGATACTTCTGAGTCCTTTGGTCTCCCTGCTACTGCTGATCTTATGTTTGCCCTTATTAGTACTGAAGAGCTCGAATCCTTGGGACAGATACTTGTAAAGCAATTGAAGAACAGATACAATGATGGTAATGTCTACAAGAGATTTGTGATTGGTATTGACCGTGCCAAGATGAGACTATATGATTGTGAGCAGACAGCACAGGATGACCTTCTTGACAATAAGAAGGATGAGGAGTATACTTATGATGATAAACCCAAAAAGACATTTGAAGGGTTCAAGTTCTAATGAAACTACGACAACAAGAAACTATTACAACTAAAACTATGACCATCGACCCTACCAAATATGTTGACTTCGTTCGTCAAACAACAAGTCAACCAAGTCTTGATTGGTATACTCTTTCAAAAAGACTGACCGAACTTGAAGTCAAAGATGATTGTAATGTCACTCAATTGATGACTGCTGCATTTGGTTTGACTGCTGAGGCTGGTGAGTTTGCTGAAGTTGTGAAGAAGATGTTTCTTCAAGGTAAACCATATACTGAAGAAAATGTTTTCCACATGAAACGTGAGATGGGTGACATTATGTGGTATATGGCACAAGCATGTATGGCACTTGACACTGACTTCGATGAAATTCTTTCAATGAACGTTGAGAAACTCAGTGCTCGTTATCCAGAAGGAACATTTGATGTTCAGTATTCCGAAAACCGTAAAGAGGGAGACTTGTAATGGATTGGAGTGAATTCTTCTCATACTTTATACTTGGAATTATAGTATACTTTTTTTATTACTATGTTTATAGTTCCATACAAAATAAAATTAGGTATCTTGAAAAACGTGTTAGTACATTTGAGGATATACTACATAAACATAGAGATTTTTTTGAGATTGAAATCTCAAGAATTTACGATACATTAGAAAACCACAATAAATATAGAGATTTTTTTGAGATTGAAATCTCAAAAATTTACGATAAATTAGAAAACCACCAGGAAGGAGATGTATGAATACATTCAAATTGATTGGTATTAAATTCTGCCAATCTTTTTGGGCATGTATTTTTTGTATGAATGGTGGCATTAGTCTCTACCATATCACTGTTGCATCAAAGACTGGATTAGTTGGTGTCGTTGGGGTATTTGGAACATCATTCCTACCAAACGCATATGCCAACTGGAAGAGTAATTTGGTGTTTACATTCTTCACTACATTTGTTGGTGACATCATTATTGTACCTACACATTATGGACCAGTATGGATGGAAGCATTCTGTACTGGAATGCTAGCTTCTGGATTTGCTGCATTAACAATATACATTAGACACTTCGTCAAAACTAGGAGAATTGCATGATTAATCTTGAACTAAATTTACAACAAGCAGCAGTCGTTCGTCAGGCTTTGTTTGTAGAACAGAAGGGTTACACTCTTGACCCCACTTGTATTCCACCAAGAATTGTTGATGTTCGTAACATCATTGTTGCACTTGACAAACATATTGATGATATGCTAGAATATGATACTAGTGGAAAGTAACTTATGACATACGATTTTTCTTTTGCACATTCTCCTGAAGGATTTGATAATCATATCAATGATAGTATCAGAGGTTACTCAAACCTTCTAGAGGACACTGTATCGTTCTCACGATACTTTGTAGAAGACCATACTAAAGTCGTTGATGTTGGGTGTTCAACTGGTAAACTCACCAAGATGATTATTGGTAACAACCCTAATCGTCAGTATGCACATTATGTGGGTGTAGAACTTGCTGGTAGTTTCTATGATGACCTTGAAGAACGTCATATTGAAGTTCGTAAAGAATACCCTAGTACCTTGTTAGAATGGGTCCGTGGTAATGTTACTAACTATGAGTTCAAGAACTGTTCTCTAGTGACATCACTATTCACTCTACAGTTCATGCCTAAGACTACCAGACAAGAGACTATCAATAAGATATACAATGGTCTCAATGAAAGTGGTGCATTTATCTTTGCAGAGAAGTTGATGTGTGAGAACGCATTCTTCCAAGAACTTCTTACCTTTAATCATTATGATTATAAGAGAAAGACTTTCTCTGCAGAACAAATCATGGATAAGGAGAAACAACTTCGTGATATGTTGAAACCTAATACATGGTCTGAGTTGAGAGATATGGTAATGACCGCAGGGTTCAAAGACTGTCAGATCTTCTGGAGAAACCATCAGTTTGTTGGAGTAATTGCAATTAAGTAATGTGTGGAATTGTTGGAGGGTTTGATCTCCCTCAAATTGAAAAAGGTCTTAATGCTATAGTTCATCGTGGACCAGATAACCAAGGTATTATTCAAAAGGACAACGTTTATTTTGGACATGTCCGTTTGTCTATCATTGACACTAGTAGTGACTCCAATCAACCATTTGTCTATGGGAATACCACCATGGTCTTCAATGGCACTATCTGGAACTACCGTGAGTTGAGAGAGGAGTTGAATATTGAGACAAAGACTTCAGGTGACACTGAGGTTCTTTGTGCTATCTTAGATAGGTATGGTATTGAAGGACTGAATAAAGTTCAGGGTATGTTTGCCGTTGCATTCACTCAAAGAGATGGTTCTATTACCATTGTGAGAGATCGTCATGGCGAAGTTCCACTTCATTACTCACTATTGAATGGTCTGTTTCCATCATTCAGTTTCTGTTCAGAGATCAAAGGTCTTCTGGCCATGAGTGAGAATGGACAAACTATTAAAATGTTAGAACCTGGTTCTTACATTAAGGTTACTTCTGACTATAATATTGAAGAGGGGTATTGGTATAGTATCAGAGACCACATTACAGATACATCTTCATGGAATTTTGATGAATCTAAGTCAGTAGTTCATAGAGACATTACCATGGGTTCTCTTGAGAGAACTGTTGCTGATGTTCCTGTTGCATGTCTTTTATCTGGTGGTATTGACTCTGCTATTACTACTTTGGTTGCATCAAAGCATATTCCAAATCTAGTAACTTATACTGCGGTTCATGATGAGAAGTCTAAAGATTTATTGTCTGCTAGAAAAGTTGCTAAATATTTGGGAGTTGAATTGAGAGAAGTCAAAGTAAAACCCCCTACAGTTGATGATATTAATGATGTAATCAATACAATTGAGATGCCATACAAGGCTCAGGTAGAAATTGGTTACCCATGTGTTCGACTAGCACAACGTATCCATGAAGATGGGTTCAAAGTCATTATGTCAGGTGAGGGTAGTGATGAACTCTGGGCATCCTATGGTATGAGTTTTCATGGTATCAAAGACAGGGGTTGGACTGACTATCGTATCGGTTTATTTGGATCACAACATCGTAAAAATTTTACAAGATGCAATAAGATTTTTATGAAGTATGGTATTGAGTGTCGATTACCTTTCTTAAACACACAATTAGTTGAGACTGCACTTGGGTTAAGTCAAGATATTGTCTGGGATGGTAAGTCAAGACCTAAAGCAATCCTTCAGGAGGCATTTAGAGACCAGTTACCTGATGATATAATCGATAGAAAAAAGATTGCCTTTCAAGATGGGATGGGTATCAAGTCTCTATATGAAGATGTTGTCGAAAGTCCAAAAACATATTACACTACACAGTATAAGAATACATTCACATGAAGTTACCATATAAGTTACAAGATGTTTATGACGGTGAGGCACAATCAAAGTTCACTGTCATCTCTACCTTTGCTGGTGGGGGTGGTTCCTCTACAGGATACCGTCTTGCAGGTGGTAAAATCCTGTGTATCAATGAGTTTGTAGAGGAAGCAAGAAGGACTTATTCTGCAAACTATCCATCAACTCACATTGTTCCTAATGACATTAAGGAATTGGTTGGTGGTGACTTCCTCAAAATCACTGGTCTGAAACCTGGTGAACTAGACATTCTTGATGGGTCACCACCTTGTTCAGCATTCTCTGTAGCAGGGTCTATGTGCCGTGGAGAAGGGTCTAAACACTCTGATGGTTGGGGTAAGACCAAGAACTACTCTGATGGTAAGAAAGTGGAGAACATTGAAGACCTGTTCTTTGAGTATATTCGTGTTGCCAAATCAATTCAACCCAAGGTTATTGTTGCTGAGAACGTCAAGGGGTTGACAATTGGTGAAGCAAAGACTTATTATGCTAAGATTACTAATGCCTTTGAGGAGATTGGTTATCTTGTTACATCAAAAGTAATGAGGGCATCTTTTCATGGTGTTGGTCAAGGTAGAGAAAGACTAATCTTTATTGCAGTTCGTAATGACATTGCAGACAAGATTGGTCTAAATGTTCTTACTGTATCTACGTTGTTTCCTCCCACTTCACCCAAAGAAACTGTCATCTCTGACATTATTGATGGTGTAAAGAATGACCCTGAGGATGTAAATAGACTGACTGAACACATGTTGAACAGTAGTGTCTATCAAAGTGTGGTTAAGAAGATGCCAAAGAATCCTAAAAAGATTTTATCTGGTATGGATTATCATGAGAAGGGTCATTGTTTCAATACAAAGAGGGCATCATTTTTTAAAGCATCACCAACAATTACTGCTAGTGGTGGATTGATTCATTGGAATGAAGATAGAACTCTTACAGTTCAAGAACTTAAACGTATTCAATCACTTCCTGATGATTTTATTTTGACTGGTACTCATTCACAACAATCAGAAAGAGTTGGTAGAATGGTTCCTCCTTTAATGATGAAGGCCATCGCAGAAAACATTTACAAAGAAGTATTATCGAAACTTTAAATCCATGACTAAAAAAGAATTTACTGGAAAGGGTGGTGAAAGTTGGACTTGGGAAGAAACTCCTGAGGTTACTGAAGCACTCAAGCAACTTCATGATAGAGTGAGACGTGCTACTCTAAAAGCACAAGATGATCAACTAAACTATGATACAGGAGGAAAATGAAAGACCAACCAATCACAGTCGAAGACTATAAAGAACATAGTAAAGAGTTCTTTGATAAGTATTTCTATGTTGCCAAAGAACTTGGTGAAGGTGCTAAGGCAGAAGACATCCTTAAAATTATGGAGTCTCTTGCTGGTGTTGTTATGAAGAAAAGG
>Ga0115545_1000521_pt1 | contig 20889 bp, 15 predicted proteins | sample COGITO_mtgs_1003_FD_87188 | JGI IMG/M metagenome (GOLD analysis project Ga0115545, IMG submission 87188) | Pelagic marine microbial communities from North Sea - COGITO_mtgs_100330 | ecosystem: Environmental > Aquatic > Marine > Epipelagic | place: Germany:Helgoland, sampling site Kabeltonne...
TACTACTCTAGCTCGTACAACGATTCTTCAGTCAAGTAACAGCGACAGTGCGGTTAGCTGGAGTTCCGGCACCAAGACAATCTTCTGCACCCAGCCAGCAGAGAAGGCTGTGTTCCTTGATGCAAGTGGAAATATCATAGCAGCCAACGGCAGCGCACTCACCGCGTTGAACGCTAGTAACCTTGCCAGCGGCACCGTAGCCAACGCTAGACTGGACCAGCAGCTACAGGATGTGGCTGGCCTTGCTGTTACAAACGGTAACTTTATTGTAGGTGATGGCAGCAACTTTGTAGCAGAGTCCGGCGCGACAGCCAGAACCAGCCTTGGCCTTGGCACGGCGGCGGTGCTGGACACCGGCATATCTAACACAAACATCCCGAAGTTCACATCCGGTGTAGCGGATGACGACTTTCTTCGTGTTGACGGCACAGCCATCGAAGGTCGTTCTGCTGCTGAAGTTCTGTCAGATATTGGTGGTCAGGCCAGCTTGACGTTCGGCATATCAAACACAAATGCTGTAAAAATAGACAGCACATCTGTTGCTGATGATGAATATGCGCGATTCACAGCTAATGGCCTAGAGAGTCGGGCAACGTCAGAGGTTCTGTCAGATATTGGCGCACAAGCCAGTCTGACTTTTGGTATATCGAACACCAATGCAGTCAAGATCGACAGCAGTTCTGTTGCTGATGATGAATACGCTAGGTTTACGGCAAGCGGTCTTGAAAGCCGATCAACTAGCGAGGTGCTGTCTGACATCGGCGGACAGGCCAGCCTTACTTTCGGCATCAGCAATACCAACGCGGTTAAGATTGATAGTGCATCCGTAGCAGATGATGAGTTTGCACGATTTACTGCAAACGGTCTTGAAAGCCGAAGCGCGTCAGAAGTCAGGTCAGACATTGGCTTAGGAACGGCGGCTGTTGCAGCAACAGGCATCAGCAACACTAATGTTCCTGTGTTCACTAGCGGCGTGGCCGACAACGACTTTTTGCGGGTGGATGGCACGGCCATCGAAGGCCGTTCTGCCTCTGAAGTTCTGTCTGACATAGCAGCTATGCCCCTAGCTGGCGGCAGCTTCACCGGCGACGTAACCTTCACGGGCGACAACTACAACATCGTCTTCGACAAGTCCGACGACGCGCTAGAGTTTGCCGACAATGCGGAGCTACGCATTGGCGACGGCACAGACCTGAAGATTTGGCATCAATCATCTTCTGGCAACAGCTTCATTCAAGAAAGTGGCAGTGGCGGACTTTTCATTGACGCTAGTAATCTCATCTTGAGAAACAGCGCCGGAGAAAATCTGGGGCGCTTTTTGTCTGACGGCGCAGTCGAACTTTACTACGACAACTCAAAGAAGCTAGAAACTGTCACGTCTGGTGTAGATATCACCGGCTATCTTCGTCAAAGTTCCGTCCAAGCCGCAAGCGTACAACTGACTACAGGAAATAGTCAGGATAGCGCAAACCCGTATACGACGACGGGGGTTGCTATAAAGTGGGACTTAGAAAATTACAATTCCGGTTGTTACAGCGCAAGCACGGGGCGTTTTACCGCCCCAGTTGATGGTGTCTACGAAATCACTGTCGCGATTATCAGCTCCACTAGCTCTTTTAACTTTTCAGTTTACCACAACGACGGTTCTTCGGACACGGATATTGGTTCAGGCTTTGCCAACAGTAGTTTCAACACGGGGGCAGTCACGGCAATCCGACAAATGGATGCTGGCGACTATATGTTTGTGCAACTCGAAACCGGCACAATTTACATTCAATCTGGGACAGGCGCGTTCAATGGCGCGTCGTTTAAGTTACTGGGGTAAAAATGGCAAACTACAGAAACATTACGCAAACCGATCCGGGTGGGTCATTACTTGTGACGCGCACGGCGCAAGCTATCCTTGACCAGAGCGACTGGACCCAACTCGCAGACAGCGGTTTAACAAACTCGTGTAAGACAGCCTTTGCCACATATAGGTCTGCCATTCGCACTATACGTAAAAGTGACCCTGCCAATCCGACTTGGCCTGACGCGCCAACGGAAGACTGGGCGTAGTAAACCGTGATTAAAACAATGAGAAAAAACCATGAGTAGTCTTTTTGGAATTGGCGGCAACAGCGCAAGCACGGGGTTTTATCCGTTTGACATAAGTCAATCATTGCGATTCAACGCAGCAGACGGGGCCTATCTGGAAAAGACCTTTTCCGGCACCGGGAACCGCCGCACATTTACGATCAGCTTTTGGTTCAAGCGTTGCCGGGATGACACTGCCGAATATCTGTTTGCGGGTGGTGATGACACAAGCAATCGTTTTCACATGGATATAAATGCCAGCGGCACATTTCAGATTGAAGCAAAGAGCGGCGGTTCAACGCAGATCAAAATGGAGGGCGGTGCTGTACTACGTGATGTCAGCGCATGGTATCATTTCGTTTTGCGGGTTGATACGACTCAAGCCACAGATTCTGACCGTGTGCGGCTATATGTCAACGGTGATCTGCTGACCTTCAACAGCAACACATACCCAAGCGAAGATGCCGACCTAAACTGGAACCTGAACGATCAGGTCCGCATCGGTCGCGCCGGTTGGGACACAAACTATTTCGACGGTTACTTTGCCGAATTTATCAACGTCGATGGTTCATCGCTTGCGCCGACCAACTTTGGCGAAACAAAGAACGGCATCTGGATACCAAAAGATTACACCGGCAGCTATGGCACCAACGGCTTCAAGCTGGCATTTCAGGACAGCAGCGCGCTGGGCGACGATACCAGCGGAAACGGTCACGATTTCACCAGCACCAATTTGGCAAGCACCGACCAGATGCCCGACAGCCCGACCAATAATTTTTCGACCTTCAATCCGTTGCTGTTTAACACCACGCCAACGCTGCAAGAAGGCAACCTAGAAGCATCACTGACATCTAGCACTGGTCAATCAGGTCGTAGCCGTCTTGGCTCAACCTTTCACATCACAAGCGGAAAATGGTATTGGGAATTAACCCTGCCCGGCACTGGTCAATTTGTCGGCTTTGGAATTTCACGAAGTGGCTTTAGGTACATGCTGCACACCGACCCAACTGAAGGTGTGGGATTTGCTTCGTTTCAAACTCAGTCATCTGCATCGGTGACCTTTTATGCGAAGGACAGCACCGGCTCGACTGCCGTCACATCAACCGGACCAACGGTCACAAACATTATTCAGATAGCCCTAGATGCCGACGATGGCGAAATGTGGATTGGCGACGGCACGAATTTTTATTCGGGAGATGGTACTGGTGACATCACAGGCACATCTGGTGACCCTGCGGCTGGCACTAACGCATCTTTCACCGGCCTAGATTTCAGCGAGGCGTGGACGCCGATGATTGAGATGACCGGCTCAAGTAAAACGGAATCGTTCTTGATAAATTTTGGTCAGGACAGCAGCTTTACCGGTACTGAGACAGCGCAAGGCAACAGTGATGGCAACGGGAACGGTGATTTTTACTATTCGCCGCCATCAGGGTTTCTTGCTCTTTGCACTGCCAATCTGCCCGACCCCGGCATCGACCCGGCAGCAGATGAAGTGCCGACAGATTACTTTAACACGGTGCTTTATACTGGCACAGGGGCAACGCAAAGCATAACCGGCGTAGGTTTTCAGCCGGATTGGGTGTGGCTCAAAACGAGAAGCGGCACCACAAATCACCAGCTTTTTGATAGCGTTCGTGGCGTAAACAAAAGTTTGGTTTCAAACGCCACTGGCACAGAAGATACGTCATCGACCAATAAGCTAACGTCTTTTGACAGTGACGGCTTTAGCTTGGGCGACAACGCCACGCCGAACACATCTTCTTCAACATATGTAGCGTGGAACTGGAAAGCTGGCGGCGCAGCGGCAAGCAACACCGACGGCAGCATTACCAGCAGCGTGTCGGCCAGCACTGACAGCGGATTTAGCATTGTCACCTATACAGGCACAGGGGCTAACGCAACAGTCGGCCACGGTCTAAGCAAAGCGCCGGACATGATTATCGTGAAGAAAAGGGCCAACGATACACAAGCGTGGCAAGTTTATCATTCTGGAAACACATCTGCGCCAGAGACTGACAAGCTAACCCTCAACACTGACGCTGCAACGGTTGATGATAATACGACGTGGAATGACACAGCACCAACATCGACGGTATTTTCAATAGGCACAGGCAGCGGCACAAATGAAAACACCGACACCTATGTCGCCTACTGCTTCGCCGACATCGACGGTATGGTGAAGGCTGGCAGTCATGTCGGAAACGGTTCGAGCGATGGGCCGTTTTTATACACCGGATTCCGCCCCGCTTTTGTTATGTTTAAGAGAACAGATTCTACAAGCAACTGGTCTATGTTTGACGCAGCAAGAGAGCCAACAAATGTGAATGACAGTATGCTGTATGCAAATGCAAGCGATGCAGAAATTGCAAACAACAGCGGAGTAGAATTAGATTTTGTGAGCAACGGCATCAAGTTACGAGATGCACCAAACCAATTTAATGTAAGCGGTGCAACCTATGTTTACCTCGCCTTCGCTGAACAGCCCTTCAAATATGCCAACGCAAGATAACAGGAGACATACTAATGGCATGGAAATACAATAGTAAAATTATTCGAGCAGGCAGGGGCTGGTCCGACAACGACGGTAACCAATATCCGGGCAACTGGCTATCTCTGACTACGGATGCAGAAAAGACCGCTGTTGGTCTGGTGTGGGAAGATGACCCGGCACCATACGACAACCGGTTCTACTGGGATGCGAACACTCCCAAAGCACTCGATGACGTGAACGAAGTCGATGAAAACGGTGATCCTATCCTCGACATTGACGGCAACCAACTTGTCACACTTGGCTTAAAGTCCACGTGGAAAAACACCACAAAGACTACAGCAGCCGGTTTACTGCAAGACACCGACTGGTACGTCGTACGCAAGTCAGAAACAAACACAGCTATTCCCTCTGACGTATCTACCTACCGCGCAGCAGTCCGCACCAAAAGCGGAACAATAGAAGCCGCGATTGATGGTGTTGCCGATCACGCAGCGTTTGTAGCCTTGTTTACGACGCCCTTTGATTCAGACGGAAATCAAACAGGTAATGCCCCTATTAATGATTGGCCTGCGCCACTGGATTAAATAAATGTTTGGTTTTAGCCCATTTTCAACATCTCCGTTTTCGTCACTGCCAGATGATACAGTTAGTGCGGTAACGCTTGTTGGTGTGGGTTCAACCGCCGCTGATGGTGCAGTAACGGTTAGTGTTGCTGATAGCGTTACTCTTACAGGTGTTAACACCACTGCCGCTGACAGTGCAGTAACGGTTAGTGTTGCTGATAGCGTTACTCTCACAGGCGTTAACTCTACTGCAGCAGATGGGTCACTTACTCCTAGTGTAGCAGATGCAATAACACTAACAGGTGTAAATACTACTGCTTCTGATGGATCAGTTACGCCAAGTGTAGCAGATTCAATAGCACTAACAGGTGTAAATAGTACAGCTTCTGACGGCACAGTTACTACGTCAAATGCATCTAGTATTAGTCTGTCCGGTGTAAATTCTACAGCCTCTGACGGTACAACTACAGCGTCAAACACATCTAGTATTAGTTTATCAGGTGTAAATTCTACAACGTCTGCAGGCACACTGACTCTTTCTGCAGTAGCTAATATTAGTATTACAGGCGTCAATAGTACAACGTCTGATGGAACAGTCACCGGCTCTAATGATTCTGCTATTGCAATTAACGGTGTACAATCTACGATTGCGAAAGGTAGTATAAGTGCTGCCGGTATAACCTTTGATTTTTCTACTACGAAAGATTTATTCTCGCGGAAACGGGTAGTATACATACCTCGTAGAACAACGTCACAAGATCGTGAGGTAGAGGTAGCAGCAGTACCGCGAATTGCACCTGTACCAAGACAGACTACAAGTAGTGACCGCACAGTTATGGTAGCAGCAGAGAATAGAAAAGTATATATACCGCGCAGATCGACCAGCGCAGAAAGAACTGCAGAGGCAGCATAGGAGCATACGATGTCATTTAGATGGCCTAACAAAGACCCGGATGAACAGCTTGACTACAGCATAGACTGGTCACGCTTTCTAGGCAGTGCTACCATAAGTAGTGTGGCTTGGTTTGTTAATAATTCTAGTGGTGTTAAAACGAGTATTGATGCTGGGGTAACAGTAAACGGTATTCAGAATGTTTCTCAGACAACTAGTACGGACAATCAAACGGCAACAATCAATCTAGGTTTAGGTACAAATAATCTTGAATACACTTTTTTTTGTAGAATAACTGACTCTACAGGCAGTCAGGCAGAAAGATCAGTAAAGCTAAGAGTGAGGGATAAATAATGGCATATAATTATCTTGGGCTAGTAAATCAAATTAACAGACGGCTCAATGAGGTTGAGTTGACTTCATCTAATTTTTCGACAGCAACGGGTTTCTATGGGCAGGCAAAGGATGCTGTCAATGCTTCTATTCGTCACATTAATCAAACAGAGTATAACTGGCCGTTCAACCACGTAACACAGGAAGATGTTGTTACAGCACACACAGTTCGATATGGCAATCCTGATGATGCTAAAGTTATTGACGCTAACACTTTTCGTATTAAAGAGGATAGCACACTAGGCAATGACACTCGTAAGCTAAAGATACTTTCGTATGAAGAGTATTTGGAAAAATATATTCAATATGAATATGACGCAGACAATGGCTCATCTAGTTTCCCAACTTTTGTGTTTCGCACACCCGCACAGGAATATGGACTAGTGCCGCCACCTGATAAAGCATACACAGTTGTATACGAATATTATCGCATACCTGTAGACATGGAAAATCACGACGATGTTCCTGCAATTCCAGAAAGGTTCATGCATGTAATTACGGATGGCGCAATGCATTATGCTTACTTATTCCGTGGTAATTCGCAGGACGCATTGATTGCAAAGGAAAAATTTGAAGAAGGCATCAAGAATATGCGTAGCCTTCTTATTAATCGCTATGATTATGTTAGGTCAACCTTTATACCAAGCAGCATTTCTAGTGGAAGACTTGGTGCAGCTACATCCACTCCGGGTGCAGCATTCGATTAATTTCTTGACAAATAAAAATTTTTGTATATAACTATATGAGAAAGTACTACATATGGCCGACGCTTGGCAAACATATCCAGTAGAGTTTAGGGGTGGACTGGTAACAAACCTTAGTCCTTTGCAGCAGGGACTTAATCAACCCGGCAGCGCAACTATTCTCCAGAACTTTGAACCTTCTGTTGAGGGCGGTTACAGGCGTATACTTGGCTATCGTAAATTTGATGGTAATGTATTAAGTAACACAGGTTTTGTGCGGGGCATATTAAGGTTTGATTCGCAGGTATTTGCTAGTAGAGGAAGTGGTCTATTTAAATCTACGGGTGGCGGATACACTGCAATAACTGGAAGTACAGCTTTTCCCACCTCTACGGCAACAGCCAAGGTTAACGGCGCTACTTCTAGTACAACTTCCCTTGTTGTAGATAATAATGGCGGAACAATTGTAGCGGGTATGACAGTTACAGGCACCGGCGTATCAGGCACTGTAACTGTATCTTCTTTGTCAGATCAAAATAATCTAGTATTGTCTTCTGCACAAAGTCTATCAGATAATGTTGATCTTACTTTTACAGAAACAAGTCCTACACTTGGCGGCTCTGGCAAAGTAAAATTTGCCACTTACAATTTTACTGGCACCAATAAATTCATGGTAACTGATGGTTCAGGTAAACCTTTTACATTTGACGGCACTAACTTTAAACAACTAACCTCACTATCTTCTGATTTTTCTGGCTGCTCTAATGTTGTCATATTTAGAAATCATATAATTTTAGTTAATGACAATAACGTATTTTACTCTGCCCCGTACAAGGATGAGGATTTTTCTGCCGCGAATGGCGGTGGTGTTATTAACGTAGGCGACACAGTAACTGATTTAATTGTATTTCGTGATCAGTTAATTATCTTTACAGAAAAAAGTATACAAAGACTTTCGGGTAGTAGTCAATCAAATTTTGTATTGTCGTCAATATCCGATGACTTAGGTGCTATTGCATTCGATACAGCACAAGAGGTTGGCGGTGACGTTATGTTCCTTGGTCCTGATGGACTAAGACTTTTAGGCGGTACGGATAGAATTGGTGACTTTGGTTTGGGGGTTGTCTCTAAATCAATTCAGTCAGAGACTACAAACTTTATTAACAGTTCAACTTCTTACGCATCTCTTGTTGTAAGAGAGAAGAGCCAATATAGACTGTTTGGATTTAACGCTGGATTTTCTGATGCCTCTGCTTTAGGTTTGTTGGGAACACAGTTTGCGGGTCAGGGCGGCGAAGGAATGGCTTGGTCAGAACTTCGTGGAATAAACGCCTTTGTTGCCACCAGTTCTTATGACGGAGAAAATGAGCATTCGTATTTTGCTAACGATGATGGATTTGTATATGAGTTAGAAAAGGGCAATTCATTTTCTGGTTCTAATATACGAGCCACGTTTGCTACCCCGTTTTTTCCGTTTGATGATCCAAGAATTAGAAAAACTTTTTATAAAGCATTTTTGTATACAGAACCTAGTGGAAGCATAGATTTTGATCTGAGTTTAAAACTAGATTTTGAAAGGTCCAATACCGGACTAATACAGCCTAATGCTATTTCACTGGGCAATACTACTTCTAATGTGTTCCTATATGGAACAGCGGCTTTTGCCCATACGGCAGTGGTGAATAACGGAAGTGGTTACGCTGTTGGTGCTACAAGTATTAACATAGATGCTTTTTCGGGTGATACCAATACGGGTTTGACAACAGGAGACACCTTTAAATTTGTTCTAACAGAGACTGCGACAGCTTCAGTCAATGGTGCTGTTTCATCAAGTACAGGTGTAGCTGTAGATGGTAATGCCGGTACTATTTTAGTGGGAATGCAGGTAACAGGTACAGGTATATCTGGCACAGTGCTGGTAGCTACGGTTACAGATCAGAACAATCTTGTACTGGATACGGCAGTAAGTTTAAGTAATGATGTTTCTTTAACATTTACAAATAGAAACTTTGGTGACACGTTTACTTTGACAGGTGTTCCTACCATATCAGGATCAGCAGGAAGTGCCACTTCTACTCTTGCTTTTTCTCCTGCTTTAACAACTAAAGTTGTTGATGATACAAAGATTGTTTTTCATCGTATGAATGGTGAAGATGCTGCAACTTATAGTGACAGTGCTATTGACTCTTTGTTTGAAACACAGTTAATCGGATCAGGGTTTACAGCAGGTATGCGAATAGAAACAGACAATACTAACCCAGCGTTTACATTGGACGCTGCTACAATAGAATACACAGTTAATGGAAGAAGGTAAATGTAATGGCCGGATATACTAGACAAGCATCTGGAAATATAGTAACTGGTGCTATTATAAATGCAGACGACTTGAACGATGAGTACAACGCCGTTAATGCAGCATTCGATGCTACCACGGGACACAAGCACGATGGTTCCACAGGCGAGGGAGATAGGATTGAAACTATTGGTCCGGCTGGTCAGCTTAGTGTAAACGCAACTCAAGTCCTACCTGCTACAAATGATCAGCTAACCCTTGGTAGTTCAAGTGTTGGCTTTAAAGATTTATTTCTGGCTGATGACAGGGCAGTGCAGTTTGGCGCGTCACAAGATGCCACATTAAAATATGACGAAGCCAGTACGGATACACTATTGTTTGGTGGTGCTAACATTCGAGTTGCCAATACAAATAATAAAGTAGAGTTTCGTGACGCTGATCTTAGCATAAGTTCATCTGCTGATGGTCAGCTGGATATTGATGCTGATACAGAAGTAGAGATTGTAGCACCCACAGTTGATATACAGGCATCTACAGCCATTACACTAGCCTCTGACGCGGTTACGTTTGGTGAGGCAGGTGACACAGACATTGTGCTTACATTCAACGCCAATACAAATGATGGTGTATTCACATGGATGGAAGACGAAGATCACTTTAAGTTTTCTGATGACGTGTTGATTAACAGTACAGAAAAACTATATTTTAATGACGCGGGTGGTGAGCATATTGCAGGTGATGCAGACAACCTGACCCTTTCCGCTGGCACTGATATTAACTTGACCGCCACTGCAGACGTGAACATACCGTCTGGTGTCGGTCTTTCTTTTGCGTCAGATGATGCAGAAAAGATTGAAAGCGATGGCACAGACCTTACTGTTAATTCTGGTGGTGACATTAATCTTACTGCTACCAGCGATGTAAACATTCCTGCCAACGTAGGTATTACATTTGGTGATGACGGCGAAAAAATTGAGGGTGACGGTACAGACCTAGCCATTAGTGCAAGTAACGACTTGACGGTAACAGCAACCAATGACATAACACTAACTGCTCCAAACGATGTTGTTGTATCAAATGATTTGCGACTCAGATCAGATGAATCTATTTTTAGTTTTGGTGCCAATGACGACATCGTACTGACCCACGTACAAGATACAGGGCTTGTGATGTCTTCGGTTACAGCAACATCGCCCATACTAAACTTAAAAAGCACTGAGGCTGGTGCTACGGCTGCACCCACACTAACTCTTCAACGAGATTCTGTATCACCCGCTGATGATGATTTTGTGGGTGAGATACTGTTTAAGGCAGACAGCGACACGGGTGCAGTTCGTAATGTAGGTAAAATTACGACGCAAGTACGCGATGTATCTAATACTACAGAAGACAGTGACTTTGTAATTAGCAACATAGTAGCTGGTTCTGAGACTGCACAAATTACTCTATCCTCTGATGGTGTCACGATGGATCAAGGCGTGAACATTGACAACATCAGGATTGATGGCACAGAGATTGATTTGTCATCTGGTGACTTGACATTGGATGTAGCAGGTGATATAATCCTAGATGCAGATGGTGGAGATGTAACACTAAAAGATGCAGGTACAACTTACGCTAATCTTAATAACGCAAGTGGCGAACTTGTTATTCAAAGTGGCAGCACCCCAACAACTGCCGTAACATTTGCTGGTGCTAACGCAGACTTTGCCGGTACACTGGATGTGACAGGTGCTACAACGCTTGACAGCACTCTTAGTGTAAAAGGCAATGTTACTATTGGTGACGCTGCTACTGACACACTGACTGTCACTGCTGACGTTGCATCTAATCTTATTCCCTCTGCAGACGATACACACGACTTAGGTGCATCCGGAGCAGAGTGGAAAGACCTCTACCTCGATGGCGTTGCGTACGTTGATAGCATTGCGATGCCGACTACGACTGTCACGGACATTCTCGACGAAGATGATATGACCTCTGACAGTGCAACGGCACTGGCAACCCAGCAGTCTATTAAGGCGTATGTTGATACTCAGGTAGCTGCGGGTGCAACATTTGGTTCGAGCATCACATTTGAAGGCGCTACAGCCGACGACTTTGAAACGTCACTCGCCGTAACAGACCCGACAGCAGATCGTACGATCACCCTGCCCGATGAAACAGGTAACGTGATCATCGACAGCAAGGCACAAGAGTTTACTAAAACACAAAACTTCAACGCCACCACACTGACTGACGCATCTACAATTGCGTGGGACACATCTAGCAATCAGGTAACTAGCGTTGAACTTACCTCTGGCGTTGGCAACAGTCGTGCCTTTGGCGCACCTACTAATCTAGTCGATGGTGGCGTGTACGTTTTAATGGTAAAGCAAGACGGCACTGGTTCACGTACGATAAATTGGAATACAGTCTTCAAGTGGGCAGCCGGTAACACTCCCACTTTGACCACAACAGCAAGTGCTAAAGATATTTTCACATTCCTTTCGGACGGAACAAATTTGTACGAAATAGGTCGTAGTTTAAATGTCAGCTAAGATACAACTGGAGCAAACAATGGAACCCGTTATGAAAACGCAGATGGAACTTGAGGCACACGAGAAAGAGTGCGCCATCCGCTATACGGCAGTACAAGAAAAACTTGATTCTCTGGACAAGCGTATGTGGCGATTAGAAGCAATGATTATGGGTAGTACTATTCTCGTAGTAGCAATGGTAGTATCAGTATTTATGGGAATTAAGTAATGACAATGTTTAAAGCATTTAAACCTAGTGGCATGGAAAAGATTGCACGTTCTATGGGGTATCAAGGTAACATGCAAGGATTTCAAAACTTTTTGTCACAAGACCCTGTGAAACAACAGCAGATGCAGCAGTATACCAACCAAGCTATACAGATGGCGCGTGGCGGTGTGGTAAAAATGCAAGAAGGCGGCACTGTAGGAGATGAAATGGTGAAAAGGGCTACTGCCCCAGCAGTTCCTGAAGGCGGTGTGACTGTTGCTGCTACTACGCCATCTGAAGCAGGTCAGTATGTTGACCCTTCTACTGGTCAAATAACTACTCCGCCCACCGCTGTATCCACTGCACTTGCTGGCACCGTAGCTGCAACAGCACCACAAGAAAAGTCTGCAGCTAAGATGGAAGCAGCACAGAGTGCCTCTGCTGTAGATGCAGCACTACAGGCCACACAGGCCGCACAGGATACTGTAGACCCACGTGCGCAGGTTATTGCGGCAGAACAAACAAAGTCCAGTGTAGGCAATCTTCAAGCTGCACAGGGTACTGCGTATCTTATGGACAATCCTGTACAGCGTGAGATTCAGGAGGGTGAACTTATTGAGCCTACCTTCAATGCACAGAAGGCAGCTAAGTTCTCTGAAGAGATTCAGGCAGCGCAGGCTACGCCAACGAAGCAGGCTACTGTCCAAGGTCAACTTGAAACTCTTATGCAGGGATTTGAGGGTGGTAATACACCAGCTTGGGCAGCGGGTGCCATGCGACAGGCACTGGCCGGATTAGCAGAGCGTGGTCTTGGTGCATCTAGTTTAGCGGGGCAAGCTGCAATTCAAGCAGCTATGGAAAGTGCGGTGCCTATCGCACAAGCTGACGCATCCACCTTTGCACAGTTTGAATCTCAAAACCTATCTAACAGACAACAACGTGCTATGCTTGCTGCACAACAACGTGCGCAGTTTATTGGTCAGGAATTTGATCAAGCCTTCCAAGCACGGGTAATGAACGCCAGTAAAATTAGCGACGTTGCCAACATGAACTTTAATGCTGAACAGCAGGTTGCTCTTGAGAACTCACGTGCTGTAAACAGCATGAACCTTGCTAATCTAAGTAATCAGCAAGCACTTGTGATGGCAGAAGCTGCAGCACTGTCTCAGCTTGACATGGCTAACTTGAACAACCGTCAGCAAGCATCAGTTATGAATGCACAGTCTTTCTTGCAGATGGATATGGCTAACCTGTCAAACCAGCAGCAGACTGAAATGTTTAAGGCGCAGTCCCGTATTCAAAGTTTGTTTACCGATCAGTCTGCAGAAAATGCCGCACGTCAGTTTAATGCGTCAAGTGAAAATCAAGTAAGTCAGTTCTTTGCTAATCTTGCTACACAGGTATCACAGTTTAATGCGTCACAAATGAACTCACAAGCACAGTTTAATGCAGGGCAGGTAAACACAGTAGAACGCTTCAATGCTGAAATAAACAATCAGCGTGACCAGTTCAATGCACAGAATCAGTTAGTAATTGCACAGAGCAATGCACAGTGGCGTCGTCAGATTTCTACTGCAGATACTGCTGCAGTTAATCGGGCAAATGAAATTAATGCTGCTGCGATACTGGATATCAGTAATACTTCCTACAATAACCTATGGAATTACTTTGCAGACACAATGGAATGGGCATGGACCTCTGCTGAAAATGATAAAGATAGACTTACTCAGATGGCTTTGGCTAAACTGTCCGCTGAAACAAACAAGTCTATACAGCAATTAAAAGTTGACGCAGAAGAAAGTGGTGCTATCGGAGGTTTCTTTTCTGATATTCTTACTAGTCAAGTTGGCGGTTCAATTTTAGGAAAATTTATTTAACAGGGTGAGGTACAATGAGTATATATAGAGAGCCAGCACGTATGGCCACTATTCAACTGCGCAAAGCTGCGGAGGAAAGAAGTGTTTCGCCTACTATTCAGCCAAGTAGGGGAGGATTACTTGCCTCTAAAAAAATGGCCACAAAAGAAATGGGTGATAGTAGAAAGACCGAAACAGCGCGTGTTCTCGACATCATGTTAGCAGTCAGAGAATCAATGAACGGAGAAGGCTAATGGCATTTAGAGAAACTTCAGACTTTGATGCTCCTATTCCCGGTATGTCTTTGACTCACGAATTGGGTGCGCGTCCTTGGCAAACTTCTCCTGAATTTGTAACCATTGAAGAGGCATTGGATTATTACATACCTCGTTTAACAGACACAAGTTACATGGGCAGGTTGATTGATATCATCGAAACAAAAATTCCACTAACTTCTATTGCGGATACTCTAACTTTGGGTGGCGTGATGCAAGGTCTTCACACTATTGATGTTGCAGTTCTTGTCAATCCAATTCTTGTAGAATTGCTGGAAGGCATAGCAAAAAATGCCGAAGTAGACTACGTTGTAGGTGATGATGAGGGGATTGAAGATACGCCGGATTCTATGCTAGTTAAAAAAGCTATGCAGAAAATAGATAATATTGATATTAGTAATGTCGTAGAATCAGAAAAAACCAGTATTGTAGAAGAAAGTTCGTCTGGATTAATGTCTCGTAGAGGAGAAAAATAATGGCGTTTAGATTGCAGTCTGCTATTGCTGGTGCGGCAAAAAAAGCAACAGAAAATTTGAACGAACTCGACAAAGAGTATCGGGAGTCTATTCGTAATACTGCAGCTAATTTGGCTAAGGAAGCGGCTACTGTACGTAAGCAGCGTATGACTGCAGTTACGGACTACAACAGACGTGCTAGAAAACTCCGAAATAATTATGATTTGAGTGACGCGCAAATTCAAACTCTATTGTCGGGTGGCATAGAAGAATACGATAACTTTGAAAAGACTATTACAGCAGGTGAAACTGCTGCTAAGTTGCGCGATCCAAATGCAGCTTTCGATGCAAAGGCTTTTGCACAAAATGTGTTTATCCTGCCTGAAGCGGGTGTCAGCGATGACATTCTTTCTATCGCAGAACAGGCGGAGAGGTACGCAGCACAAACCACTCCTGCTGCTCTAGATGTTCAGACACTTGCATCTGGTATTGCGGCAGGTACTAAGACGCCTATCACTGGTATTAGCACTGAGGATGTAGCCCAACGTCTTAGAGAAGCTGCTGGCACAACATTGCCGACTGATTACACTGGCCCTGCTGCGGGAGATACAGGTATTCGTATGAAACGTCTTGGTGGTCTGACTCCTACTGATATAATTGCCGCGCAACAGGCTGCCGCAGAACTAGAACAGACACGAAAAACTACAGAGGGTATTACAGCAGAGATAGAACTAAAAGGTGTTAGAGGACAACAAATTAAAGCGCAAACAAAGCACCAAGAAATTATCAATAAACAATTACCTGCCCAGCTAAGTGCTGACTTAGAAGGAACATATGCTACGACAGCACTTAAAAAAGCGCAGACTGGAGAAGCCGAAGAGAGAAGAGAAAAAACAATTCTTGAGCAGACTAAACTTGCTGAAGAAATTGTCAATTATCAGAAATTTGGCGGACAAAACGAACAGCTTGCTCTTGATTTGTTGGAAGCAAAGATTAACAAAGCAAACAGCCCTGCTGATCTAGAGCAACTGCAAGCTACGTATCTTATGCAAGCATCTCAACTGGAACAAGAATCCGCAGGTCTATCGGAAGGTGATCCGAATAAAGCAAGGCTACAGGCGCAAGCAAAATCTACACGTGACCGCGCAGCTAATGTTCAAAATATGATTGTCGCACAAGATGCTACGGCAAGTGTTGACTGGTCAAAGGGTTCTCCAGAAAGTAGATTTGCTGGTCTGCTTAAAACAAATGTACAGGCTGCTAATATATCCGGTGCGCTAAACTCTGCCGGAGAATGGCAGTGGGATTTTGCAAACAAACGTCCGTCATACTACACTGCTTTTGCTAATACCGTAGATCAGTACGCAGAACTATACAGCGGTAAAGGCAATATGGGAGCAACATCATCTGCTCAAAACTATGTACAGTTAAATAATGTTTTGGCTCAGTGGTCTACTGAGGGAACTTTTGCTGAAAGTGAAAGTAAAAGAAGTCCAGTATCTTCAACACAGAAGACCCCCGGAAATGTTAACTTTGGCGACAAGACGCTGGAAGAAATTGCTGCACTGCGAGCAGGTGGTAAGCTACAAGCTGGAGACATTGCTATGGTAACAGCTGCGGATGGTAAAAAATATATAACGATGTATAGCACTCAGGGCGATTGGATTTCTGCAGGAGATTTCTAATGAACTTACAAGATAGACTAAATCAGGTGATGGCAGATACACTTGATGCAGAAACAGATGACGAATCCGTTCAGCCTAAGAAACGACGTAGATTGCAGGATGTTTTAAATGAAATTGAAACCGTCCAGCAATCCAGTCCTCTTTCTGTAACAGAAGATTTTACCCCCAAACCGCGTGATCCTAACGCCCTACCCCTTCCCCCAGAAGAACTAGACTTATTCAATTATGAAAGAACCGCTGCCGCAGCGCAAGCTGTTGGTGCGCCTATTGACGATGTGTTATCGGACGAAGAGTTGCTGGTTGATTACGTGCCAGAATATCTTCGTCCTTTTGTGCGTGTGGTGGCAAAGGGTGCTGATGGAGCAATTGTCAAGCCTACCATTCGCAGCTTACGTTCTTTGAACGTGGGACTAACTGCCGCAGGAGAGACAACTACAGATGCTATGGCGGCATTTACACAGGCTGTACATGATGGTATTGTAGAAGACAGTGCATTTGAAAGACTGACTGGCTTGACCGGAAAAGATATCATACCGTTTAGTCCTACTACATCTGGTCGTAGATTTACAGGTGATTTGATTGATCTTGCAATGGTAGCTGATGCACCTGTAGTTGCCTCTGCGGGTGCAGCTAAGATGGCTATGCAAGCACAGATGAAAGCAATAACAAAGCGGCCAGACCTAGTTGTTCGTGGTCTTGATGTACCACTAAAAGATGGTACGGCACTAGAAACAGCAATAGATACACTACAGCGTAAGGTTTTACCAGATGTAAAAGTTCTAAAAGATCAAGACATGATAACACCAGATATGATTGCTCGTGCTGAAAAAGCGCGACAAGCACGTGAAGAATCTGGTGAGATGACTATAGGTGAGATACGTTCTGTTACACAGAATGTTCAGGACCAGAAACGTGCATTGGCTAGGGCTAAAGCAAAAGAAAATGACGACATTCGTGAGTCGGTTATTCGTCAATTTGAAATTGAAAATGAATTAGAAAAAGGCGCTGTATCTAAAACGATAGCGGGTAAAACTTACATCGACTACGAAAAGATGCGGGAGTTGGGCCTTGAAAAAATTGATAACCTTGATCTGGATGATGACGTTGCTTGGGATTTAGGTGTAGGCCCAGCAGGGTACAGAAATCCTGTAATGAATCCAGATAAACTGGATGCTGTTGTAGCCACCGTTTCTCGTGTAAGAGAGATGAAACCTGACGCCTTTAAAGGCAGCAAAAATGTGATGGAAACACTGTTCAGAGAAACAGTCAATAAAAACTTGATTGCTTCAGATGAACTGCTAGAGATACTGAATGAGTATGGTTTATCTCTTGATGACTATATACTTATGACAGTTGGTTCTGCTACTAAATATGGTAAAGGATTGCAGAAATTCTCCCAGATGGGTGAAGCAATGGGCAAGTATAAGCTGGGCAGACCTGCAGGTAAAAAAGCACAAGATGAATTAGACAGAGCATCGACACTTACTGACTGGCTGCAGGGTAAGTTGCCCTTTTTCCCCGGCCTAAAAAAGACAGGTCAAAATATTAGAAGAACAGAGAACGTGGCGCGTGGTCTTATGGTTTCTGCTTTTGCTACAGCAGCTAGAAACCTAGAGTCTACTTTTGTTCGTATGCCCCTTGAAGGAATGATAAATCTTCTATCTGAAGGTATTATACGCGGGGTACGTGCTGCCGAAAAGACTAAGGCGGGTGACTTGCAAGGGGCTAGAGATGCAGTAATGGATACTGTAAATACCTTTAACCCCCTTTCTCGTAAGAGTGCTATTGGAGATAGCTTTGCTTACTGGAAGAATATAAAAGACCCATTAAAATCAGATGAGTTAGCTAAGTTAATTCTTGAGCAGCCAGAGAATGCCGCCCTACTAAGTAGGTACAGAGATCAGATTATTGAAGCACAAAAGGCGACAGGTAAAGGTGAAGGGGGTATATCTGATTTTGTATTTAATCCTATTGAAGATTTTGTTGATACCCTAAATGCTCCCAACCGTGCGCAAGAATTTCTCAGTCGTAATGCTTATTTTCTTACTGATTTTAACAGAGCATTGCGTAGGGAATGGGGGGTCAGCCTAGAGCAAGTAATAAAAGAGGGAAAGATAAGAGAACTTATCAACGACTCTCCTTCTCTTCGTCCTACACGTGGGAATAAACCGCCTCCTTCTTTTGCGGAACTGGCCACAGATGCTGTTGAAAGTGCGTTAGATAAAACGTATGCTTCGCCTCCTAATTTTATTGTTTTCAAGAAAGCCCTTAACCTTCTGAATGCTATTCCGGGTAGTACAATAGCAATTCCATTTCCTCGTTTTATGTTTAAGGCAATGGAGTACGTAGGTTCCGGTGTAGGAGGTGGCGTAGTACCCGCCCTGCGTATTGCTGTTGGTGCTGGAAATACTGTAAAAGATGCTGATAAAGTAGCCAGAAATATAGTAGGTCTTAGCGCATTATACGCTGCCTATGAATATAGGACATCTGAAGACGCGCCAGAAGAGTATAATAAAATTGCTAACCCCGATGGCACAACAACAAACATTGATCCTCAGTTTCCTCTGGGACCAGCTTTGTATATAGCCGACGCTAAAAAACAACTAGACAAGGGGGGAGTTGATTACTTAACCTACTGGCTTTTCATGAATAGGGGACGAAATTTTCAAAATGGAATAAAGGCTTTGACGGGAACAAACTTCAGAAACAATCAAACATTCGGTGACATTCTTTCGGATTTCTCTAACATGTTTGCGGAAGATAATGATGCTGCAAAGTCACAAGAAACACAGAAGGCTTTTGGTAAGATGTTTGGTAACACTCTTACCCGTACCTTGCAGCCTTACAGTATGGTTCTAGATGCTGAACGTGCATTAGGTATGCGCGACATGAGGTACAAGACATATGAGGGTGAACCTAATCTGTCTGGCGGTGGGGCATTCGTAAAAGGATTCATGCTGCCCTTTGCCGCAAGAGGATACTTGAGCAGAAAAGAAGAGGCAGATGCACCGGTACGAAACTTCCCCATGCTGGGTGAAAAACGTCGTCTTGGGCCAACGTGGAAACTTGCCTTGGGTATCAACATTGAACAGGGTGATAACGAATGGCAGAAACATTTGAAGTCCCTTCAGTATTCTGACTACGACTTTGCTTCTAAGTCAGGGATAGATATCATTGATAACACAATGAATGCCTTATACAATGAACTTCTTCCAGATGTAGCTAAGATATCTATGGAAGATGCACCGGCACTAAAAGAACAATTAAAAAACGAAGGCCGCTACAGTCCTAAAATTTTCCTGATGGAGCAACGTAATAGAATTGATAACAACAAACGAGCAATCTTTGATTCTGTTAAGGGTGCGCAATACAGCGGCTCATCTAATCCGCCCTATGTTATGGCAGTAAATGAGTTCAGACGTATAACAAGAGACAGACGTGTGCTTGCTATGAGTGAACTATCTGCAATTAAGTCAGCCCGTGGAGAACCCCCTGTTAATTTAGGTGATATCGGGGATTTGAATATTCTAATAAAAATTGCGAAACGAAAAAGTAAAGAAAGATAATAATGAAAAAGGGGGCCACAAAGCCCCCTCTCTCATTTTAGAACCTGCCTAGCCATCGTGCGATGTGGGACACAAACGGTAACAGGGTAGCTGCCATAAACAAGTTCACACCTGTGTGTGCCATTGCAATACGCAATGTATCTCCTTTAGGCATACCGTCTGACACAAACAAACCTGCCAGCCAGATTGTTCCTGTTGTACCTATGTTTGCTCCTAGCACTGCGGCGATGGCTGCAGGTAAAGGCAAGGCACCAGAAGCAACCAGTGCAATGATGGCTGTAGTAGAAAGGCTGGACGACTGCCACAGCAGTGTCAGTACGATACCACCTGCAAACATATACAAGGGGTTGCCCAAGAACCATGAAAGATGTTCTATGTTGCCCATAGATTTCATGCCACCAGAGAATGTCTTCAAGCCTACGTAGAATATAACTAAGCCTACTATGGCTGTTATCACGGGGTTTCCTAAGTCCATCTTACTCACTCTCTTCCATAGTTTTCTCCCTTCCGTCATCTGTGGTCACCTGACCCACTAATTTTTCCACGCTTGTGTCTGTCTGCAAGTTTCTCAAGGTTCTTCTCCATGATGTGACCAAGGTCCATCTCCATTTCTTTAGCTAGTACAGCACAGTACCACAGCACATCCCCAATCTCGTATCCAATCTCAATGCGCTTGGCAAGATATTCATCCTTGACTGCACCATCACGAATAAACTTCTTTACCTTGTTAGCAATCTCACCAGCCTCCCCCGTAAGGCCAAGAGTAAGATACTCCATAGCCTTGTGCTTGGGGAAGATGGCAGTCTCACACGCCTTCTCTTGGTAAAGTGTTGCAGAAATATCACTCACATGTTTCTCCTTCATCCACTGTTTAGCCTCTAGTTCCAAGTCCATTTAGTTTCTCCAAGTTCTCAAAGTAGGCTGCATTCCA
>Ga0115545_1000531_pt1 | contig 20778 bp, 22 predicted proteins | sample COGITO_mtgs_1003_FD_87188 | JGI IMG/M metagenome (GOLD analysis project Ga0115545, IMG submission 87188) | Pelagic marine microbial communities from North Sea - COGITO_mtgs_100330 | ecosystem: Environmental > Aquatic > Marine > Epipelagic | place: Germany:Helgoland, sampling site Kabeltonne...
AAGCATAGAGACGAGCTCAAGCGCCTCAGCAGCAGTCGATGATTGGGCCTTGATCAGCATGGATGATAGATTAGCCGATGGTTTGTGATCTGCAATACCTAAGGCTGCCGCTAAGGCTGCCGCCGATAGTGTAAGAATCGTAGAGACGTGAAGCTTTGTTCAGCTCTTCGGGGAGACAGGATTGAGCTCGCTCCGCTCACTCCGTGCGAATGAGCAGAAATCCTCCTCCGGATTTCTGATTGATTGAATCGTGCGCTGCCCTCGCCCTGCAGACGCTGTGCTTATTTGCAGAAATGCTCCTCCGCATTTCTGATGGAGAGGGGGCGTGATGCACGGCACTTCGTGTGCGCTCGAACTTCGTTCTCATCCTTAGACCATTTTCCGAGAGAAAATGGTCGGGGAGACAGGATTGCCCCGACCCGTCGGGGCTGTGCCAGGTAGCAAGTTTCCTCCTCCGGAAACTTGGGGATAAGGATTGCCGTGATGCACGGCACTTCGTCGTGCGCTCGAACTTCGTTCTCATCCTGGCTAACTTGCTGCGCAAGTTAAGAGCATTTCCCCAAGGGGAAAATGGTCGGGGAGACAGGATTCGAACCTGCGACATCTGCGTCCCAAACGCAGCGCTCTACCAAGCTGAGCTACTCCCCGTCGCCACACTGACAAAGGCAGTGATCTACGGCGGGCAGAAACTCTACGAACTCTCCCCCAAGTTCAAGAGCAAAATGAACATTTTAACAGGATCCTATCAAAGACTACAGAAATGCTCATGATTTTTTGGGGAAACTTGTGACAAGTGGTCACTTGTATGTTAATAAGCAGGCCTCGTTGAGGCAGGTCTCATGATTTCACCATCTGTAGATCATTCATTCTGCCACAACTAGTAACCTAGTAACGAACTACCAACCCAATACGTAATATGAAACTTAAATACATTATCGCACTCGCTGCTTCCGCTGCTGTTTTCACCTCTTGTGAGAAAGCTGAAGAAGCAACTGGCGAAGCCGCTGCTGCTGTTGAGGCTGCAGCCGAAGAAGCCGCCGCTGAAGCCAAAGCTGCTGAAGAAGCTGCCGCCGCCGAAGCCAAAGCTGCTGAAGAAGCCGCTGCTGCCGAAAAGGCCGCTGCTGAAAAAGCCGCTGCTGAAGCCAAAGCTGCTGCTGAAAAAGCCGCTGCCGATGCCAAAGCCACTGTAGAAGCTGCTGCCGAAAAAGGCGCTGATGCTGTTGAGGCTGCTGTAGAAGGCGCCGTTAAGGAAGTTGTGCCAGCTGCTCCTGCAGTCCCAGCCGTTCCTGCACCTGCTCAATAAGTTGGTCTGAACAACTCAATCTACAAAGCACCCCCGTCATGGACGGGGGTGCTTTTTTGTTGTCCCTCATTCCAGGCAAATACGAGCTGGCAGCCTACGCTCACCACATCGACTTGCTAATTGTAGCTTTACACCTCGTACCGGGCACTCTTTAATGATAGATAAAATGAAAATCAAACAGATCATCACTCTATTAGCAGGCATCTCCATGCTTGCTTCCTCTAAAGCAGAAAACAACACCGGGGCTGAAAACGAAGCCTCACCCGCTGGGCCGCCTGCTTCCAAAATGGCGAAAAGTGTTCAAAACCTCAATAATAAGCTCAAAAAAATCATTATACCAGAAGTCCACTTTGAAGACCTTACGGTTGCTGAATGTCTTAATATTCTTCGCCTCCGCGCTCGTGAATTCGACCCCGAGCCAGATGAAAATCGCAAGGGTGTCAATTTTGTGATCCGCAATGGCAAGGACAATGGCAAGGATATAGGCGGCCTTAAAGTAAGCGAGTTAAGACTGAGCAACATCCCTCTCGGAACCGCGCTCTTGTACATCTGTAGCAAAGCAGGCCTTCGTTACAGAGTGGAAGCTAACGCGGTTATCATTCTTCCTGCAAGATAGCTGACCATACTCCTATCTACTAGGTGTGTTATTCATCACTCACCCTGATATCCTGCGCCCCTGTCACCGATAGGGGCGTTTTTTCACCCTGACAGCCGCCTGAAGCCAGCGTCAGATGACTTGCCCCACGTCGTAATAGGGTAATAAACTTGGGCGATAATCCCCTTCACAGGCTTGCAATCTGTTCCGAATCTCATAATCTACGCATTCGCTTATGCAACTTTCAGCCATTATCGAAGCCCTTCTCGTCGCCTCCGAGCAACCCCTACCCAGCTCGGAAATCGCCCGTATTATCCGGGCCCGTGTTGCCGAAGCTGAGGACGCACTCGCCGCAGAGAATGAAATCGAAAAAGACTCCAATGAGGATCCCGAGTCTACACCTAAGGACTTACCAGAGGAACTTACCGCATTAGCAGACATCAATGATGATCTTGTCACCGCTGCCATCATAGAGCTCAACCGTCAATATGAGACCTCTGGCCGCGCTTTTCTCTGCACAGAACGTGCTAAGGGCTGGAAAATTTATACCCATCCAGATTATGCTGCTTTTGTGCGTCAGCTCTTCCCAGACAGGAAGCCCAGCCGCCTCAGTGGTCCCGCGATGGAGACATTGGCGATCATCGCTTACCGCCAACCTGTTACCAAAGCTTCAATCGAAGCTGTTCGAGGTGTTTCCTGTGACGGCATGCTGCAGAAGCTACTCGACCGTGAGCTCATCAAAATAGGTGGCCGTGCCGAGCTCCCTGGGCGTCCCCTACTCTACGACACCACGGATCTTTTCTTTGAGCATTTTGGTGTCAAATCAGTAGACGAACTTCCCAACTCAGCTGAACTGCGCACCATCAAGCTTCCAGAACCTGAGCCTGAAGCCGCAGAATCAGATGCTGATATTTCAGATCAAAACGACGAACCCACTTCAGAAGATATTGAGCAGCAACTAGCGCTCAGCTCTGCGGGCATACCTAAAGTCAACGAGCCCCCTGAGACGACATCTACCGAAGACGACGAAAAGCAATAGACTCATCAACACCACCACATCCTCTAAAAAGTGCCGCTAGACGATATTCGTAAAAAAATCGACCACCTCGATCAACAACTTCTCGACCTACTTTCAGACCGAGCCGACCTCGTGCATGAGGTCGGTGTGATCAAGAAAAAGGAGGGCCTGCAGATTTATGCGCCAGAACGAGAGGACGCATTACTTAAGCGCCTGGCCAAAATGAATAAGGGCCGTCTTCCTGATGGTTCAATCGTTGCTATTTACCGAGAAATCATGTCGGCAGCTCTTGCCCTTGAGGATAATCTCACAGTTGCCTATCTTGGACCTGAGGGCACATGGACGCATCAGGCGGCGATTAAAAAATTCGGCCATTCTATTGCCTATTCTTCGCAGCCAAATTTTTCAGAAGTGTTTGATCAGGTTGCACGTCGCAGGGCTCACTACGGTGTTGTTCCCATCGAAAACTCAACGGAGGGCGCCGTCTCCCACACACTCGATCTTTTTGTCGACTCGCATTTACAAATCTGTGCACAAATCCTTCTGCGCATCGATCACTGTCTGTTGTCTTCCATAGACAGGGCTGAAATCAAAACTCTCTACTCCCACCCTCAGGTTTTTGGCCAATGTCGCAATTGGATTCTGCGCAACTTCCCTGACGCCGACCTTGTCGAAGTCTCGTCTACCACCAAGGCTGCACAGCTTGCTCATGAAAATGCAGCCTCTGGAGCAGCCGCTCTCGGGGGCAAACTTGCTGCCGAACTCAATGGTCTCGACGTCATCGAGGAATCCATTCAAGACCGTGCAACCAACACTACCCGATTCCTTGTTATCGGTGAAAAAACATGCCCTGCAACGGGCAACGATCGCACCTCTATCCTGTTCTCGATTCATGATCGTCCAGGCTCACTGGTGAGCGCTCTCAAAGCTTTTGATAAACTCAATGTAAATATGAGCAAAATAGAATCTCGCCCCTCTAAACAACGGGACTGGGAATATATTTTCTATGTAGATCTTGCCGGCCACTGCACCGACAAACCGGTCGCTGACGCTCTTCTTGAACTAGAGAAGCACTGCTCTTTGGTTAAAATATTTGGAAGCTATCCAGACACGCAAGAATAAGCCACTAGACCCCGCCTCTACTCCCCTCGATCATGCCGAAAAACGATGCCCTCTGGAAGGCTTCAAGCCTACTGGTCTCTGACACAAAAAATGCCGTTCTCACAACGGCAGACAATGGTGGGCATCCTCACGCGACTTGGATGAACATCGTTGCGGACAGCTCGATGGAAACGGTGATGTCAGTCACCGCCCCGAATACACAAAAGATTAAAAATCTTAGAGAAAACCCTTACGCTGAATGGATGATTGCATCGCCATCACTCGAATCGATGGTCTACCTATCTGGAACAACCCGTGTTATTGAAGGTGAAGCGGCCAAAAGCCATTGGGACTCCATGCCAAGTAAATCAAAAGCTTACTATCGCCATTATTGCGATGAGGATAATTACGAAAAGTTCTCAATCCTTCTCACCCAGGTTGAAAAAGTTGTCTACTGCCGCCCGCCAGGATATCGGCAGACCGTTGTCTATGAGCTTAGCTCTTAGATTTTGCAACACACGCTGCTGTAGCGATCAAAGCGATCGTGGAGCCTAGCGCTCCATCTCTTCCCACTGGGACATTCAAGCCAGAACTAGAGACCCTTGAGGTTGGCTAACTCTTTGTCCTCATCTTCTTTTCTTTTACTGTCCCAGTAATGGTGGCCATATTTTGAAGTGAAGATGGTGATGAGTCCACCATCCTCCCTGATGGCAGTCAGTGCATTATTTTTGTTCACCCAGCGTGTATCGTCTAAACGTTTCCACTTATTGTCACCGCCATTGACTTTAAGTATGTAGGAAATCTCTAGGTCGGTGAATGCGGTATCCTTGCTGTAGCCAATCTGGTGCACATTCCCATTCCAGAGTTTAGCATGAATCTGATAGATGCTCTTTTCAAACAGGCTATATTCCACTCCGTATTCTCCATCACATTTTCTTTGAGCATCTCCATACCTGGCAACACACTCTGCATAATCTTCTCCAATTCTGGCAAAAGAAGTCAGTGGCATAAACGCAACCAGGAAAATAGCTAGGGCTTTCATAGATGATGATTCTTGCAGTTTGCAACCCCCACGCAAGCTGTTAATCGATGGTTGATATTAGTTAATATTATAGACTTTGCTGATTGTTCTTTCATCTAAAAGGTCAGTTTAAACGAGGCAAGTTGAATGCACTATCGGGTAAGTTACTTGACGAATCAGCATCAAATCGCCATATACAAATTGCTTATTCCGATAGGCTTACCTGACCATCTCTACCCATAGCAACCATGACAAAATTATTTCTCCCGCTCAGCATTTTCATTTTAGCTTGCACACACAGCCTCGCAGAGGCCCCCAATAAAACCCAAAGCGATGATTCGACAGAGTTAGCCAATGCCGTGGCAAATACGGCGGCCATCATCAACTCCATTCCTGACATCATTTTCTACAAGGATATTGATGGTGTTTATAGAGGCGGAAATCAGGCCTGGGCTGAGCTTCTCGGCAAGCCTTTGGACGAGCTTATAGGCAAAACAGATTTAGAGCTCTTTCCAGAAGATGTGGCTAAATTTTTCCGCACCAAAGACCAGGAGATGCTCACCTCCAAAGCGACAAAACGTAACGAAGAGTGGGTAAGCAATGCAGATGGTGAAAATATACTACTCGATACGCTAAAAACACCATGGGTCGATCAGAATGGCAACACACTCGGAATACTCGGAATATGCCGAGACATCACACCTAAATCAAATAATGAGCGCGAAGTGCGGGCCGCTAACGATCAATTCTACGCGGCTCTTAATGCTATGTTTACAGGTGAATTAGCACCGATGAATGCCATCTGGTCTCACTCTGATGACATCAGTAACCAAGGGCCGTTTGGAGCAAGAATGGACGGTTGGGATGCAGTGGGTGCCCAATTCAAAAAAGAAGCTGCCATGAAACTTGGTGGCCGCATCACCTGCAAGAATCTCATCGTCCACGCAGGAAGAGATATAGCATACACGGTGTGTGTTGAACTCGGTGAGAATATGACCGCTGCTGGAAAACCCGTTGAGGTTAGTCACCGCGCTACCAATATTTTTCGCCGTGAAGAAGGTCAATGGCGTCTGATTCATCACCACACTGATTTATCACCTCAGCTTGATAACGCTGACAACAAGTGAAAGCTTGTCATCTAAATCTCATTTCTAAGCGGACCTGAAACTACTTTTTTCTCAAAAGCAAAAAGCCCCGCAACTGTAAAAAAAGCCCCGAAACTGCTTGAGTTACGGGGCTTCAAATTGGTTACGGGGGTAGGATTTGAACCTACGACCTTCAGGTTATGAGCCTGACGAGCTACCTGGCTGCTCCACCCCGCGATTATAAAATGATTACACCAAGTGGTGTGCGGGGGAAACTACGGGCAGTCATAGGCCAATGCAAGGAGAATGTTGCTTATTTTCGGCGGCTACTGAAGATCATATTTCTTAGGCTTTGTATGTTTTTTCATGTGGAGTTTTTATGCGCTTGGGTTATTTATTAGGTATGCCCGTTTTTTTGGCAGCCGCGGAATCTGTCCCCGCATTTTTCATCTTATTATCACTGATCCTCGGCTCTGTGGTATTTATATCACTGCTGTTCACAAGGCTGAAGCAGTCTCTCCTTGTTGGTTATTTCCTCTGTGGCCTTGCTCTCTCAAATAGCGGGATACTTGGCTGGGCGGGTGCCGATTCAGGAGAGCTCATCCATGCGCTATCTGAAATTGGTGTGATCTTGTTGCTCTTCACCTTAGGCATTGAGTTCTCTGCCAGCGAAATCAAAAACCTGAAGCGACCAGCTCTCATCGGTGGTAGTATTCAAGTTTCTCTGAGTGCTCTAGTTGCCACCTTAGCAGCCTATTATTGGGGCTTAGATCTGAACCAAGCTATTGTTGCTGGGTTTGCATTCGCTCTCTCGTCGACTGCCGTATCGATGAAGTGCTTCCAAGATATGGGTGCTCCTGATAGCCCGCCTGGTCGTGTAGCACTTGGCATAGCGCTCTTCCAAGACCTCGCCGTCATCTTCTTCATCGTCCTACTACCGGTCTTGCTGGATGAGGATGAAGGTGGTGCTGGAGCCCTTGTCTTTGCATTGGGCAAGGCCTCTATTTTCTGCGTCGCGATGATCACACTAAGTCGATACGGAGTACCCCAACTGCTCGCCGCAGTAGCCAACACCCGCAGCCGCGAGCTCTTTACCGTAGCCGTTGTTGCTCTCTGTGTTGTCGTTGCCGTTATCGCCGGCTTACTCGGCTTGAGCCCCGCACTGGGGGCGTTTGTAGCAGGCGTTGTTGTTAGCAACTCCATCTACAGCCACCGGATCTTGGCTGATGTGCTGCCATTCAAAGACTTATTACTCACCCTCTTTTTTGTCTCTATTGGCCTACTTATCGATCTCCAAACTCTGTCAGAATATTGGGCCCTCATATTGATAGGCACGATTGCAACCATCGTGGCCAAAGGCATCACGGCAGCCATCGCCGCTAAAGTTTCAGGATTAAGAAGCGGTGACTGGCTACTCACGGCAGCCGCCCTTTCAAGCACCGGAGAATTCTCTATCGTGCTCTTGAATCGTGCTGCCGAGCTTGATGCGATCGACCCCGTCATTGAACAAATCCTCCTTGCCTGCACAGCTATCACCATGGGACTTGTACCATCACTGATGAAATTCTCCCAGCCCGCGGCCAAAAAACTCCACAAGATGGGACTTCAGAGTAAATCAATGAAGTCACGTCATGATCTCGGCATGCCGGGCAAAATCGATCATATTAAAGATCATGTCATTATATGTGGTTATGGACCGGTGGGGCAAAAACTACACGCCTCTCTACGGCGAAATAATATCCGCTCTGTCATCATCGAAAATAATGATCAGACGGTGAAAAGGTTGCTCAAATCAGGCACCAAGTGTCTATTTGCAGATGCCAGACACAGAATCACCTGGGAACTTGCTTACATCCAAAGAGCGCGTGCTGTAGCCTTCACCTTCCCTCTCAAGGACGTTGTGATTTCCGCACTTCCCATTGTCCGCGAGATTTGCCCGAGCATTGTCGTTATTGCCAGGGCAAAGTTCAGCAGTGATGCCATTGAGCTACAACGAGCTGGAGTGAATCATATCCTGCTTGATGAGGAAGAGTGCGGCAAGGCCGTGGTCAATACGGTTATGCGCTGTTTCAGCACAGAGGAAGACGGGACGACCACCTAGACAAACGAGGCTCCGAACTAGAATTAGTCCGATGAGCCTTTATGAGAATCCGTTTTAGGTGCAGAATCCTTCTCTTTTGATTGCCCCTTCTTATAGGATTCACTGCGGTAATCAGTCTGATAAAAGCCAGAGCCTTTAAAAATGACACCTGCCCCAGTACCCAGCAAACGCTTAATCTTACCAGAGCAGCTTTCCTGCGGACAATCCTCCAACTTGGGGTCACTCATTTTCTGGAAAACCTCGAAAATGTGACCACATTCTTTGCACTGGTAATCGTAATTTGGCATAGGGTAAGTTGATTCGTCTTTCAGAAAGCAGGATATACGCGCTGATTAACCACTGAATAGTCGTTGCGCAAGCAAGAAACACATTACGATAGTTCAATGGCAACTCTTTACACACATCTCAGCAGCCCATCTATTCACAAATACGGCCCCATATCTCATGCATGATCACACCTTGACCTAATGGAATTCTTGCGTTACTGGTGGTTAGTCCATTTCCCTTTAATTTAACTGATAATTCAAATTCATGAAATATCTACCTTTATTACACTTCTCCATACTTAGCCTATTAACTGTATTGCTCAGTCAATGCATCCCCTACCAGTCGGCCATGAGCCCTTTGTCGGGCAAAAATCAGTATCTCTCTGGATATAGACCTCAAAACGGACTGCCCGTCTCCGAGGGAACACCCACCTACCAACCTAAAGGTTACTGGGATGGTGATGGTGTTCCTGGGGCTGCCAAAATCCGCATCGTGCGCGCTGAACAAAAAGCCTATTTTTACAAGGGTGAGGTACTCGTTGGCATGGCGCCCATCTCGTCCGGTGACGACAAGCATTCGACCCCAGCAGGCACTTTTAGGGTCACCGAGAAAGACATCGACCATGAGTCATCCTGTTATGGCATCATCAAAAACAAAATCACCGACGAAGTGGTCAACAACAACGCCGACTTCCGTATCGACAAACCAGGACCAAACGAGATTGCCATACATGCACCGATGCCTAACTTTATGCGCTTCAATCACGGAATAGGAATGCACACCGGCTTTCTGCCAGGATATGCCGCTTCTCATGGCTGCGTGCGCATGCCTGAACAGATGGCCAGCAAGTTCTATGAAAACGCGCAAATAGGCACTCCTGTCATCGTTGAGTAATACTTTAAAAAAGCAGCTCTATCACTCGCACCACAATCACTCATTATGGCCAACTCTCTTGTTCTTACTATCTGTGCCCATGACCGCCCGGGTGTCATGAAGCTTATCTCCAACACTATTGCGCAATGTGATGGCAACTGGCTGGAAAGCCGGATGGCCAGACTTGGTGGTCAGTTTGCAGGTATTGTCCGAGTAGAATGTAGCGAAGAAAAACTATCTCGACTCACAGAGAATCTCAACTCCTTGTCCGAGAAAGGCATCTCCGTTCAGATACACGATCAAGGTGATTTATCTGACTACCCCTACACCCGCTGCTTGCGCCTTGATATCTTTGGCAATGACCGCCCTGGAATCGTTAGCCAACTGACCGAAGCTATTTCCAGCGCTGGCGCCAATATTGAAGAGCTTAACACCTCCATAGAAAGTGCTGCAATGTCAGGACATTCTATCTTTCACGCCTCAGGAACCGTCTGCGTCCCTGACAGCACCAATGAGCAAGAACTTATCGCTGCAGTTGAAGATCTCAGTGATGACCTCAACGTTGAAATTGGCGGCATCGCCTAGCGTCCGCCTTCCTCTTTCCGATCTCTCGTAAGCGCGCTCACCCAAGCGCGTTTGGCATTCGCCCCATAACATAAAAAACTCCGGCTACCATTTGGCAACCGGAGTTTGAATTTTATAGGTCGTAGCTCTACATCATGCCGCCCATACCACCCATGCCGCCCATACCGTGGTCATGACCGCCGGCATCAGCCTCTTCCTTTTCAGGAATATCGGTGATAACACACTCAGTAGTGAGGAGCAGTCCTGAGATGGACGCTGCATTCTGAAGCGCAGTACGGGTCACCTTGGTAGGATCAACGACACCATCCTTAATCAGGTCAGTGTATTCGCCAGTAGCAACATTGTAACCTTCGTTGCCTGAGGCCTTCTTAACGTGCTCAACGATGAGCGCACCTTCAAGACCTGCGTTAGCAGCGAGTTGGCGAAGTGGAGCTTCAACAGCGCGGGCTACGATACCAGCACCTGTCTCTTCGTCACCGGCGAGGCCAAGGTTGGTGATGTTAGCCTGGGCGCGAATCAGAGCAGTTCCACCTCCGGGAACGATACCTTCTTCGACAGCTGCACGCGTAGCGTGAAGAGCATCTTCAACGCGAGCTTTCTTCTCCTTCATTTCTGTCTCAGTAGCAGCACCAACGTTGATGACGGCTACACCTCCAGCAAGCTTAGCAAGACGCTCTTGGAGCTTCTCACGATCGTAATCCGATGATGTGTCCTCGATCTGCTTACGGATCTGGTTTACACGTCCGGTAATAGCTTCGCTACCACCTTCGCCCTCCACAATCGTGGTAGCATCTTTAGTGATGGTAATACGCTTAGCAGAACCAAGATCTTCGAGCTCTACATTCTCAAGCTTGATGCCGAGATCCTCGGTAATCACCTTACCACCTGTGAGGATGGCAATGTCTTCGAGCATAGCCTTGCGGCGGTCACCAAATCCAGGTGCCTTGACAGCGGCTACGTTGAGGGTTCCGCGGAGTTTGTTGACTACGAGGGCCGCGAGGGCTTCACCGTCAACATCTTCAGCAATGATCAGAAGTGGCTTGCCTGTCTTGGCTGCCTTTTCGAGAAGTGGCAAAAGGTCCTTCAGTGAGCTAATCTTTTTCTCATTGATAAGAATAAGTGCGTCATCCAAAGATGCTTCCATAGCCTCAGGGTCCGTAACGAAGTAAGGGCTAAGATAGCCTTTATCGAATTGCATACCCTCAACAACGTCGAGTGTAGTTTCAATTCCCTTAGCTTCTTCAACGGTAATGGTTCCGTCTTTGCCGACCTTGTCCATCGCCTCAGCAATGATATTTCCAATTTCTGTGTCCCAGTTAGCCGAAACAGTGGCAACCTGAGCAATTTCAGATGTGTCAGAAACTTCTTTAGAGATTGCATGAAGCTCAGCAACAATGGCTTCAGATGCTTTCATGATACCGCGCTGAAGTGAGATTGGGTTAGCACCAGCAGTTACGTTACGTAGACCTTCTTTGTAGATCGCTTCTGCAAGAACAGTAGCAGTCGTGGTTCCGTCACCAGCAATATCTGATGTTTTACTGGAAACTTCACGGATAAGTTGAGCACCCATATTTTCATAGGGATCTTCAAGTTCGATCTCCTTGGCAACAGAGACACCGTCTTTGGTGATTGTTGGGGAACCGAATTTTTTGTCGAGAATGACGTTACGGCCTGAGGGCCCGAGTGTTGCCTTAACGGCAGCGGCAAGCTTCTCCACACCGCGCAAGAGTGCGTGGCGGGCTGCTTCGTCGAATTGTAGTTGTTTAGCCATATTATTTTTAGTTGTATTAGTTGTTTTTTGAATTTTTGTTAGCTCACAATACCGAGGATGTCAGACTCAGAAACGATCAGTAAATCCTGGCCGTCGACTTTGACATCAGTTCCTCCATACTTGGAAATGAGGACGGTGTCCCCTGCTTTGACGGCGAACTCGATAGCTTTGCCATCTTCGTCTTTACCGCCAGTTCCGAGGGAGACTACTTCTGCCTCCTGTGGTTTTTCTTTTGCTGTATCTGGCAGGACAATTCCTCCAGCACTTAGTTCTTCGGCTTCAAGTCGCTTCACGAGGACGCGCTGTCCGATAGGTGTTATGGTAGCCATAGTTTTATTGGTTCGTTTTAGTTTGTTTTGTTTATTTCAAGAAAAAGATCTAGCTGGCCTATAAGACCAGATAGATCTGAGAATGTTAATGGATTAGTCCTCGACGACTTCGGCGTCTACAACCTTGCCTTTAGCTTGTTTAGGTTCTGAAGATTCAGACTCATCTGAGCCACCATCCATGTCTGGCATAGGGGCGCCCTCAGCTCCTGCTCCTCCTCCTGCTGCAGCACCAGCAGCCTGTGCTGCCTGGGCTAACTCCTGAAGGGATGCCTCAAGCTCGCCAGTGGCTGACTTGATAACATCAAGGTCATCAGCTTTTAACGCCTCTTTTACAGCTTCAACTTTAGCTTCGATACCAGACTTGAGTTCAGCAGGCAGTTGCTCTCCGAGTTCGTCGAGCTGTTTTTCAACTTGGTGGACAAGATTCTCTGCGTTGTTTTTGACCTCAACACCTTCAGCACGCTTCTTATCTTCCTCAGCATGAGCTTCAGCATCAAGCTTAGCCTTTTCAATCTCTTCTTCAGATAGCCCACTCGAGCCCTCAATAGAGATCTTCTGCTCCTTACCGGAATTTTTATCCTTAGCTGAAACATGCAGGATACCATTAGCATCAATGTCGAAAGTAACTTCAATCTGAGGTGTTCCTCGTGGTGCAGCATCGATTCCATCTAGGCGGAAATTACCAAGCATCTTGTTATCATCAAACATCTTGCGTTCACCTTGGCAGATACGAATATCTACTGCTGGTTGACTGTCTGCGGCCGTTGAAAAAATTTGCGACTTCTTAGCTGGCACCGTTGTATTGCGCTCAATCATTGGAGTCGCGATACTGCCCATCGTCTCAATCGAAAGGCTCAGAGGCGTTACATCGAGAAGTAACACATCAGTTACGTCACCCTGAAGCACGCCGCCTTGAATAGAAGCTCCGATAGCGACTACCTCATCTGGGTTGACTCCCTTGTGCGGCTCTTTGCCGGCAAGCTCTGCTGCAATCTCTTGAACCTTGGGCATACGAGTCATACCTCCGACAAGAACAAGCTCATCGATATCACTGGCGTTAACTCCAGCCTCTTTCAAGCAATCCAATACGGGCTTCTTGGTGCGATCAAAGAGCTTGTCTGTGATCTGCTCCAACTTAGAACGGCTAATCGTGGTCTGAATGTGTTTAGGCCCATTTTGATCAGCGGTGATGAAAGGCAAATTGACGTCGTAGCTTTGAGACGAGCTCAGTGCGATCTTTGCTTTTTCTGCTTCTTCACGAATCCGCTGAAGAGCATCAGGCTGCCCTGAAAGGTCAACACCCTCGCTAGACTTAAACTCACTGACAATCCATTTAATGATAGCGTTGTCCCAGTCATCACCACCGAGCATGGTATCACCATCTGTTGCCAAAACTTCAAATACACCATCCCCGATTTCCAAGACGGAAATATCAAAGGTTCCACCTCCAAGGTCATAAACGGCTATTTGCTCGTCAGATTTTTTATCCAAACCATAGGCTAATGATGCGGCTGTAGGCTCGTTAATGATGCGGCGCACTTTAAGCCCAGCAATTTCACCTGATGCTTTTGTTGCGTTACGCTGAGAGTCATTAAAGTAAGCAGGCACTGTGATAACAGCTTCGGTGATTGTTTCACCCAGCTTAGCCTCAGCATCACTTTTCAGCTTACCCAAGATCATCGCTGAGATTTCCTGCGGTGAGTAGGTCTTCTTCTCGCCACCTACTTCTACCTCGATATGAGCATCACCATTGTCTGCCTCTACGACACTGTATGGTAATTGCTTATCATCATCGTTGAGCTCAGCATACTTACGGCCGATGAGGCGCTTCGCTGAGAAAATGGTGTTTTTGGGATTAGTAACGGCTTGGCGCTTGGCCGCCTGGCCGACAAGACGTTCACCGCTCTTAGTGAATGCAACAATAGAGGGTGTGGTGCGCGCTCCTTCAGAGTTTTCAAGCACCTGAGGCTCACCGCCTTCCATGATAGCCATGCAAGAGTTGGTGGTTCCGAGGTCGATTCCTAGTATTTTAGACATAATAATTAGATGGTTTGATGGTTTGGTTTGCTTCGTTTCAGCATGTAGATCGTTTTTCCATTCGGTAAGGCATGAGAACATGGACCATGTCGCACCAATTGTATTTGTTAACTATCTACCTTGCAGATTACATGCCAACAAGGGACACTAAATACACAACCCAATCATAATGAGTTAATTACAGGCTTTAAATTCCCCCGAAAAACTATTGCGTAAGGCGCAGGAGCGTCAAAATGTCACAGCATTTCAGCTAACAAGCTAGACAAGATGACTCAGTGAGACAAAGACGCACTGCTGTGATCAAAATCATATCGGTGACCAGGGGATAAAAAATGGCCACGTATCAACGTGACCATGAATGAACGCAGCTGAACTGCTATTTTGTAACTGTATCGCTAGTAAATTACTTAGCGCTATCGGATACTATCGGTGCTGGGGCTGCAAGCGGAGCAGAAACTGAGACGGCACTATCAGTAGGAACATCATTGAATGCAGGCAGAGCACGCAATTTCGGTACACGTTGCTCACCGGTGCAACAGCCGCACGAAGACAGAGCAAAGACACTAAATGCGGCGATAGGAATGATCGTTAGTTTATACAAATTCATATTTAATGGTGTTATTTACTGATTATTAATGACGGGAATTGGCGGTGATGACAAGTAGAAATGAAAAAAGAAAAAAGAAAAAAGGTGGGTTAGAATTAACTAACCCACCTTTGTGATATTTGATGTATTGATTACCCCGCTTACTTAGCAGATAAATCCACCATAGGTGCGGGTGCGACTTGTGAGTCAGGCTGTGAACCACAGGAGGCACAAAGTGCAAGACCTGCGGCAGCGGCAAGAATGATAGCAATTTTCATAGTTGGTATAATCTTAACGTTTTAGGGTCTTAACACCAGGTGATCATTACTTAGCAGCTTCTACATGCACAGGAGCGGCTGCTTCCTGTTGACAAGTACAAGAAGCACTAACCATGAATCCACATGCTGCTGCTACGATTGCGATAATTTTAACGATTTTCATAATATAACTTAGTTTGTTTTAGTTCGTATTTTATTTGAGAGAGGACAAGCACGTCCAATCAACAGTCCTAATACTATGGAATGCCCCACATCTTGCAAGATGTATCGTAAAAAATAACAAGCCCTCAATCAATAACAGGACTAGCCCCACATGGCAGCTTGATTGAGATTTCCTAGCCCTGTCCTGTTATCTGGATGAAATCGGCGGGCTCAGGCAAAGGCGTCATTCATAGCAACCTCACCTTTTCTCAACAGCGATCATTGTTATGTCATCCATCTGAGGCTGGTTTCCTGCAAAGACAGATACCTCCTGCAGAATGGATTCCACAACCCTCTCCGCGCCTAGCGCTGCTGCCTTGGAGAATACTTGCTCTAACTTCTCCAACCCAAACTCATTATCATAGTCATCAACAGCTTCACAAACTCCATCTGTATAAAGAAGAAGGCAGTCTCCTTGTTTCATTTCTATTTCTACATCTTTCGTGACTCGATCAAACACATCGCCAGCATCAATGCCTAGAGCTAGGCCAGGAGGCTTAATAGTTTCAATACCACCGGTCTCAGCCCTGAATAAAAGAGGAGCATCATGCCCCGCCCTCGACATTCTTAATTTCCCAGTATCGTTATCTAAGACAATATAAATGAGACTTACAAACATATCCTCCCGCACATCAGGAAAGAGATGCCTGTTCACCAAGCCCAATGCCTCTGATGGACTCGCCGTTGCCATCGCCGTTAAGCGTAAAACACTACGGCACATTGCCATCAAAAGACCTGCGGGCAGGCCCTTGCCAGTGACATCGGCGATGACGATTCCCGACCTATTTTCAGGTAAATCGATGTAGTCAAAATAATCACCGCTAATGATGCGTGCCGGAGTATTGCTGCCATATACTCGGTAGCCTGGTATGTGAGGTTCAGAAGATGGCAGCAGCACGTTTTGCACTTCTCTTGCCGTGCGTAATTCATCATCGATCTTGCGCTTATCGGTGAGCTCTTGATGTATCATTGCGTTGCCCATGGCAAATGCCGACTGCTCAGAAACAGATCTAAATACATCGTAGTCGTTATCTGTGAATGGCCCGTTCTCATGATTACGCACTACAGCTACAACGCCGATATTTCTACCTCCATACTGCAGTGTAGATAGCATAGCAGAAAAATCCTGCGCGTAATGAGTAGCCGATGAACTCAACGAGTCGTGGCTTCGAAGGCTCCCAATACGCACGCTAGCCTCAGTGGAGACCACCTCTCCCAACATTCCATCTTCTGCACCAACCCTCGTCAACATGAGGTGGCTCATCAGAGCCTTAGAATTTGTTTTTGATAGCTCTGTAATTTGAGCCGGAACACTCACTAGTGGCGGACAATTTGAAGATATAAATTTAGGCACAAGATGAGCTCTATCCTCACTAAGCAAATAGATGGCGCCACCGTCAGTGCCCAGCACCTCGCCAAATCCTTCGACAATTTCCTTGTAGAGCTGAGCAGGGGTAATGTCCTTTTCGATAGCCTCACCAATATGGTGAAGAAAATCAAACATCCTCATTTCCTCACCAACAATATCATCTTTTTCTCGCTGAATCTTACGAAGACGCGCCCGGGTGATACACCATGCAAGAGTAGTGATGGCGAGCAGGAGGAATAGAACGACCGTAGCCGGATAACCAAGGTCCAACATTGAAATACTGAGAATAAGGGTGTTTTGTAAAATTGATATAAGTCAAAAGGTCAGTCATTAGGACTGCGTGGACATATGTATGTCACCATTATGATAAAACTACCACTATTCGTTATCAGCTTCTTTGGCTTTCACTTCGGCCTCCAAATAATCTAGCACGGTGCCAAATTTTTCTGTGTTGCGTTTATCTGCCTCACACAACTTCCTGTGAGCATCAAGAACATGAACCCCTTGACCTATTTTCTCCTCGTCGCCCTTGCAGGCAACTAACTTGGCTCGGATGTCATCTATTGAGCCCCGCCAGCTCGATTCTTGCGGGTCAATATCCATCAGCACATCGAGGCCTAGATCTTCCAGGGATTTACGACTACGCTCGCTCGGCGCGGCGACTTGCAGCTTACCTCCAGGCACTTTCATCAACCTCATGGCGAGTCCAGCCATCGTGCCCATAAACGTAGAATCCATCCCTTTACATTCTTCCAAGTCGACAACAATAGAGCTTACACCAGCAGCCATTTCTTTTTCACACCAGTCTTTAACCACCGGGCTGTTGACGAACGATCCCTTTCCATCGCAACGAATCCAAGAGAATTCGTTTTCGCGATATGCTGAAATTGAGTATTCTTCACTCACAATTTAAAGAAAGATGTGTAACCTTAACGATGTGTACTGATACACCAGTTCATCGCAAGGGTCAACTAGAAGGGGGGCTAATTTGATGATCATCGACTTTAAAATAAGCGTTACTTCATTGCAATCAGAGTGGAAAGCGAGTCCCCCCCTCACCACCGGAAATGATTTCCTTGAGAGCTGATGGCTCTCGACCACCCGCGATGACGGTTTCCACACCAGCATCTAGGGCGAACCTGACGGCCTTAAGCTTCGAAGCCATACCTCCAATAGAGAATTTACCATGATCGGCCCGCACGTGCCCCGATACACTATCGATATCCTGAACCTCAGTGATGACACTGCCATCTTCCCCCTGCAAACCATCAGCCGTGCTCAGCATCACCAGCAGACGAGCATTGAGAAGTCGTGCAACTCTGGCTGAGAGCATGTCATTATCCCCCACCCTGAGTTCCTGAACAGCTACCGAATCATTCTCGTTAATGATCGGAATAATGTTCTTTTCTTGCAACAAACGATGCAGGGTATCCATCACGTTATTGCTTGGCCTCTCATGATCAAGGTCTGCAGCCGTCAGAAGAATTTGAGCCACATTGAGCCTGAATTTCTGGAACAAATTCTCGTAAGCATGCATCAATCGGGTTTGGCCCACAGCTGCACATGCTTGCCGTGAAGCTATATCCTCTGGATATCCTCCGAGATTTAACGCGGAAACGCCGGCCCCAACTGCCCCGCTGGAGACCATCACGCAGGGAACTCCAGATGCTACCAATTCTGATATGGAAGTGACTAGCCGCACTAAAGAAGCCTCATCGAGAGTGCCGTCTTTTTCAGAGGTTAAGACCCCTGTTCCAATTTTGATTACTACGATATCTCGTGCCATGATTTGATAATGCTAACTATGTGACGCGATGCGAATTGCCTGACACACAGCGGGGAAAACCTGTTTCTTACGACTTACTACACCAGGCGCCTGAAATACACCATCTGCATCTCGCTCAAAAACAAGAGCATTGATGATCTGTGAATTACCACTGGCAAGCAGAAGGCTATGGTGACTGTTAATATCGGTAACAATAAGAAGAGCCAGATCGTAGCCCTTGATCTCAATGAGGGAATCAAGAGCGGCACAAAGCTCATCCTTACGCTCAGCAAATAAATCCAAGCCTGATTCTTCAACATGCGAAATACTCACTCGCGCAGCATTTTCTTCAAACACCTTGCGGTCTGCATTGATTGCTTCCACCGCAGTATTGTGGGCTAATAACGAACCTGACGCAAAAAAGTCATGGGTAAACTCGGCAGCATTCACAGAGGCAATACCACACAACCACTCTAGAATCTCCCGGTCTAGATCTGTCGTTGTTGGCGAGGTAAGATTCAAGGTGTCAGAAACCATGCCGGCGATCAGGCACATCGCTACTTCTCTCGGGATATCGATCCCCGCATACCGGTATTCACGGGCAACAAGCGTGCAGGAAGAGCCAACAGGCTCATTGATATATCTGATCGGTTCACGCGAAACAAGATCACCAGCCAAACGGTGATGATCAATGACTTCAATGACCTCCGCATGCTCCACGCCTTCGACTGCTTGGGAATACTCATTGTGATCCACCATCACTAGACGAATACGTGGTGGATCAATCAGGTCGGATTTTGAAATAACCCCCATCAAGCAGTTGTCACCAGGATCAATTACGGGAAACAGATCTTGTTTTACAGAAGCCAGACTATCTCGCAAAACTTTAACAGAATCATGAGCCATGACACGAATGATATCATCATCCAAAGCATGGCTTACCATCCGAGAACATCGAATAAGTTTGGAAGCCGTTGCCGTATCCTGCTTACATCTAAGAATGACGACCCCTTTTTCCTTCGCAGCTTGCACGAGCTCTGCCGCAACATCAAATCCGCCCGTTACGACTAACAGACAGACCCCATACTCAATGGCTGTTTGCTGGATAATGGGACGGTCCCCACAAATCACCACATATGACTTAATGTCCCCTATTTCGGTGGCTTGCTTAAGTCGTTTTTTAACGGTGTCTACGCTCGATGCCCCTACCAGCTGAACAATCTCACGTTCCTCGGCTTTTAAATCTGCACCTCCCGCTAGAGCTCCCAGCGTCACCGCAATCTTTTTAGGACAAGCAATCATCCTTCTCACAGATTCGGGATCTGTATCGATGGGCATAAGCAGTTGCAAAAGGTCCAAGTATTTCAACAAACCGCATAGTTGATTGTTAGGATTTACCACAGGAATACTTCGCACCTTTTCAGTGAGCATCAATTGGTAAGCCTGGAGGAAAGTGGCATCATCACTCACCTTCACCACGTCCTTACGACAAATCATTTCTGCTGTCGCACTAACATCATCCAGCAGAAGCGGCTTTTCCATGCCTGCCTTTTCTAGCACCCAAGCAGTCCTCGTTGGCACACTTCCACAACGTGCAGGCAAGGCTTCCTTGAGCCCTTTTTTCTGCAACAAATCTGCATAGCCAATAGCAGAGCAAATGGCATCAGTATCAGGGTTTTTATGGCCGATCACATAAAGCGGCATATTGGATGAACTCGACATGAAATAATTAAGAGCAAAATCATCTCTTATCACAGGCTGATTGGCAATGCTCAGATGAGACATTTATTAAACAGCCAGGAACATGCCCGCCTGCATCAAAAAGCATTATTGACCACATTGACCTCCGCCAATTTGCCGTCACACAGAATCACCTCAACAACATCAAACCTCCAGACCAAGTCACGCTTACCTAAAAGATTGAGCCAAGCATTTGCGCCACGCTCGATAAGCTGCTGCTTGCTTCTATCCACCGCATCAAGCGGCCTACCATAACCCTTACGCGTTCTTGTTTTCACCTCAACAAAGCTCAGCGTCTGTCCATCACGCGCGACAATATCGATTTCCCCACCTCGGGGGCCCCTGTAATTTCTATAGAGCACCTTTCGACCATGCAACGAAAGGTGGTCAGCGGCGATGCTCTCCCCTAGGGCTCCTACCTCTTGAGCCGACAGTCTAGCTCCATCTTTTTTAAAGATGCGGCATGTGCGCCGACTAGGACGGCGGTTAAGAATGCAGCCAAGGCGGCTAAAACCCCTGCAGATGAATGAAATCAGCGAACTCACAAATAATATTTAATCAAGACAGGCTCGCAAAATCACTTCATTAATCGTCACTGTATTTTTTGTGACCCTCCTTTTTACCGGCCTTTACCTTTGTCATGGCCGCATCAACCTTCTCCGCATCTTCCTCAAGATAAGCTATCTCTAGCTCGCATAAATTCGCATACGACAAACCCATCATGCGGCGGTAGTCAGCAAGCGCCTTGGCCTT